>WNFC01000056.1_pt1 | contig 97629 bp, 88 predicted proteins | sample 5400541 | NCBI WGS metagenome assembly WNFC01 (sample SAMN13153342, study PRJNA577476) | soil metagenome | isolation source: 120 cm saprolite under Douglas fir tree site 2 hole 2 replicate 1 | place: USA:California | collected 2015-04-18
CGTTGACGGCGCCAGCGCAGTCGCTTCAAGCCATCGCTTCCAACGGAGCGAGTGGTAGGCCACGGCTCCAGCTGAACGCCGGCGCAACTTGCGGCTCTCATCGGCGACTTCTGCAACAAAATCGGCACAAAGCGGACATGCCAATGGCGGCGCGCGGCTAGTTTTGGCGCAGGACGGCTACTGAAAGAGTCGATCCTTGCTAAATAAGACAAACGAAGGGATGTGACATGACTCTCGCGCCTCCCGGCATTCTCGCAATCTTCAACAACGTCGCGCCGGACCGTAAGGCACAATTCGAGGAATGGTTTCAGCATGAGCACTTGCAGGAACGGCTTGGCTTGCCCGGCTTCCTTCTCGGGCGGCGGTATGAAGCCCTGAAAGGAACGCCCGAGTACTTCAACTTTTATGTGACCCGCTCGGCGGATGTTCTCAGTTCCAGCGAGTACCGAATGCGGCTGAATAACCCGACGCCGATGACGCGCATGGTGATGTCGGAAATTTTCAAAGACATGATCCGCACGGTGTGTCAGCAAAGCTTGCGCCTCGGACGAATGCGCGGGGCGATCGCCGTTACGGCACGATTTACCAAAACGCCGGACGAAAACGCGCTAAAGGCGAGGTTGGAGACTTTATTGCAAGATAAGGGCGTCGCTCGCGGGGAAATCTGGCGGGCTGCGAGCGCAGATCAACTTCCGTTATCGGAGGAAGAGCGTTTGCGCGGCGACGATCGCAGGATCGAAGCATGTCTAATGGTCGAGACGCTACGGGTGCAGGATGCCGACAGGATCGCGGCTGTGCTTTCCACCCAATTTCGCGAAGCGATGATCGGCGTTTATCGCCTACTTTGCGAAATCCGCAGTTCGGACCCGATGTGAAGACCGCCCGGCGCATTGAACCCACGGTCGCTTTCGGCGCGAAGCGGACATAGAGCATCATGTGGCTGGGACCGAGGAGCGATGCACCTTGTTCAGCACCGTGTCCTTGCTAATCTTGCGCGTTCGCTCTTGGCTGCGAAGTCGATTGTCTGTTCCGAGCGGTCACCAGTACAGTCGACCCTCTCGACAGCGCAATCCGTCGAAGGAGTTCATGCGCAAATTGGGAGAGTGAATCGTCGCGGGCGCCCATGACGACGATGCGATCGCCACGACGGGCCAGTTTGACTAGGGCGTCGCCGCAAGCGCTGCGGTCTGGGAAGGCAAAGGCCTTTCGACCATGCCGTTCAATTTCGCAGATAATTTCTTGGCTTCCGACGCTGCGGTCGACCGTGCCACCGAAATATACGGGCTCGGGCATCACCAGAACGTCTTCATCGCGCAATCCGCTTACAAAGCAGTCCACCAAGGCGTCCCTCATCAAACGAAGCGGGCCGTAGCCATGGGGCTGAAACATTAGAAGCAGGCGTCCAGGAAACGCATGCATGGTTTCGAGCGTGGCCGATATCTTGTCGGGATTGTGGGCAAAATCGTCGATGACGGTTATTTCACTTGCAGTGCCCACAACCTCCAGCCGCCGGCGGATACCGCTGAACTCACCTAGGTGGGCCGCACCCTCCGCGAGTCCCACGTGGCACGCCTTCGCGACGCTCAGGGCGGCGAGCGCGTTGGCCACATTGTGTAGCCCCGGAACCTTCAACGCCAGCTCGACGACCTCACCGCTATCGCGATCCTTCACTTGAAACGCGATTCCCGTCGGTGACCGAATGGGCGGAGAGGCCTGGAGATGCGCCTGGGTAGCACGCAAACCGTAGGTCACAGCCTGTCCCGGCTTCAATCCGGCCGAGAGGGCCGCGGTTTCCGCGTTATCGAGATTCAGCACCGCCGTCCGCGCCCTCGCAATGAAGCCGCGGAAAAGTGCCCGCAGCTCATCAAGTGATTTATGATCCAAAGAAATGTTGTTCACTGCTGCTACGCGGGGCTCGAAAAACACAATCGAGCCGTCGCTCTCGTCCACTTCACTGACGAAAACATCGCCGTCACCCACCCTGGCGCTGGCAAAAGGCGAGTCCAGGTCGATGAAGTTTTTCATATCCGCGCCGTTCATGATCGTTGGGCTTCTTCCAGCGCAATGCAGAATCCACCCAATCATACCGACCGTGGTGGACTTACCGCTCGTCCCAGCGACACCAATGCCCAAACCGGCACGGTTAAATAGTTGGGCGAGAAGTCTCGGGCGGGTGATGATGGAAGCACCAATACGACGTGCGGCTTGGACGTCAGGGACCATCTCCTCGACAGCAGCGGAGGTGACCAAGATCTGACTGGCCCGGCTGATGCCACTGCCATCTTGTGGATGAAGCAGCACGCCGCGTCCACGCAGGAAATCAAATCTTTCAGCGTTGCGCCCTTGGTCAAGAGCACGGTCAGAACCCTCCACGTGTCCGCCCCTGGCTTGAATAATCAAGGCGAGCGGAGTCATTCCACTACCGCCGATGCCGCAAAAAAAGTAATCTCCAGGTTGGGACATCGGCGAAGTCTACCATTGCTGTCGATGAGGCGCTGGCGGAAATGACTCTTTGCCACTCTTCTCGGCAGAGGCAACTGCATTTTTTACATACTGCTCTATGCGATTCCGCACATCAGTTCTGTCAGTAAGTTCATTGTTGTCCACACTGGACGCTTCTCATCGTGGACCCTCGACGCCGGGCTCTCACTTCGAGGATGCCGTCGGCCGCCGAAGTCGCCCCCAGGCTTGGAGTGGCAGTCGAGCTCAATTATCCTTTCGGCGGGATCTACGTCGATGAAGCGATGGCTGAGCCTGACCTAGGAAAAGGAACGACCTATGAAAATCGACGGCGCGTGCCACTGCGGCTACATCAGGGTCGAAGGCGAAGCGGACCCGGAGAAGACCACGGTTTGCCACTGCACGGACTGCCAGGTCGGCACCGGCTCCGCCTTCCGCGTCAATGTTCCCGTTCCCGGTGCGACCTTTCGCATAACGGGCCAGCCGGCGACATACCTCAAGACCACTGCCGAGAGCGGCAATCCACGCCTGCAGGCATTCTGTCCGCGCTGCGGCTCGCCGATCTATTCGACCTCGCCGGGGGAGGGGCAGCAGGCGTCCTACATGGTACGGGTGGGAATCTTGCGCCAGCGCCGTGATTTCGCCCCACGCCGGCAGAACTGGTTCCGCTCGGCACTGCCTTGGTTGAGCTCCCTTGCCACCCTGCACAGGAACGAGAAGCAAGCATAGCTCGTGATTAGAGATGTCCGATATGAGACCGCGCGCGTGCATGCATCGGCAGCCTCGACTCACCGATTTGTCTTTTGGCCGCCCCACACAGGCCGTCGAACGGCTAACGCGTTGTATAGTTGCTCCGATTACCCACTGACTATTCGCGCCCAATTGGATATCCTGCAATTCGGCCTGGCTGGCGGGGATCGAATGCAATTCGATCATCTGAAGCGTCGCGAGTTCATCACGCTTCTCGGCGGCACGGCTGTGGCTTGGCCGCTCGCGGCGCGGGCGGCCGAGAGCTAATATGTTGCCGTTGATCGGTTAGCTTGCCTCTTGCAGCATCCCCCGACGAAAGGCGCAAGACCGTGGCATCCTACCGGCGGATCGAAGCCAAGCCTATCGCAGGAGCGCTCGGCGCTGAAATCGCCAGCGTCGACCTGGGTAAGTTGGATGATGAAACGTTCAGGGAAGTAGAGGCCGCCTGGCTCGAGCATCTTGTGGTCTTTTTCCGCAACCAGACCCTCACGCCCGAGCAGCAGATCGCCTTTGCTAGGCGTTTCGGCGAAATCCACCATCACCCTTTCATGAAAGGCATGGACGAGCATCCCGAGATCCTCGAAGTCATCAAGGAGGAGGGTGACACCAGAGCATTCGGGGAGGTCTGGCACACCGACCAGATGTTCAATCCGAAACCCGCAAAGGCGACGATCCTTTACGCCAAGGAGACGCCTGATGCGGGTGGCGATACGCTGTTTGCCAACATGTACCTCGCTTACGACGCGCTGTCCGATTCGATGAAAGAGATGCTCAAGGGCATCAAGACCTGGAATGTCGGGGACCGCAAGAAACTTAGCCGAACCAACGAAATAGGTTCTACGGGAGACGGCAGCCGTTACACCGGCAACGAGAAGATGGCAGCCAAGGTTCGCGACCCTGGCGACCTGCAGACGGAATCCGTGCATCCGCTTGTACGGACCCATCCTGAGACCGGCCGCAAAGCGCTCTACATCAGTAATCACACGCAAACGCTCTATGGGTTCAAGCACGCCGAGGCACGGCCAATTCTCGATTTTCTGATCACGCATGCCGTTCAACCGGAATTTACCTGCCGATTCCGCTGGGAGGTTGGTTCGCTGGCGATATGGGACAACCGCTGCACCCAGCACCGCGCGCTCAACGATTATGCGGGCAAGCGTCGGCGTATGCATCGGATCACCATAGCGGGTGATGTGCCGTTTTGAGCTACAGGCTTTTTGCTGCGGTGCATGAGTGACGAAATCACCCATGGCCGTGGGGTCGACATCATCATCGATCCTGTCGCAGGACCAAGCATTGCCGACAACATCGCGATGCTCGCGCCGTGCGGCATCCTCATCCTTTATGGTGCGCTAGGCGGAAACGCGCAGTTCGATTTGCAGCCAACGCTGCGTTTGAGCAAGAACTCCCCGGCGGTCCGGCAATTCACAATCCACACCTGGGACAACCTTGTTGAGGAGCGCCGTGCTGGGATGCGCAACGTCATCGATATGCTCGCTGCCGGCAAGTTGCATCCGCATATCTATGCGAGGGTGCCGCTCGGCGAGGCGAGGCGAGCGCATGAAATGCTGGAGAGCGATTTGGTGATGGGCAAGCTCCTGTTGCAGCCCTGACGGTTGCGGCGTGGAGCTGGACGCGCAACATTATCCTGCCCAATCGAGGACCCGAACGTGCGCAACTGGATCGCGATATCGATCGGCTTCGCCCTGCTTCTCGGCGGCACGGCGCAGGGGCAAACCACCAAAGACAGCTATCCCAGTCGACCTGTGCGGATAATCGTGCCGTTCGCAGCGGGCGGTCCAGGGGATATCTTCGCTCGTCTGATCGGACAAAAGCTATCCGAGCAGCTTGGGCAGCAATTTTTTATCGAGAACCGCCCCGGCGCTAGCGGCAATATCGGTACGGCTGTTGCGGCGCGGTCGCCAGCGGATGGCTATACGCTGATGGTTGGAAGCTCGGCGGTGTGGATCAACGCCAGCCTCTATCCGCAGATTCCCTATGACCCTGTGAAGGATTTCGAGCCGATCATCATCGGAGCAACTTCGCCTGAGGTGCTTGTGGTGCATCCGTCGGTGCCCGCTCGAAGCGTGCAGGAGCTCGTCACGCTTGTGCGCGCTGGAAAGTACACTAATTTCGCCATAGCAGGCGTCGGTACGCCCCCGCATCTCTCAACAGAGCTGTTCAAACTGTCGCTTAAGCTCGACATCGTGATGGTGCCGTTCGGCGGCGGCGGACCGATGGTGCAGTCGGTGGTCGCGGGCCACACACCGGTCGCATTCTCGACGCTGCCGGCAGCGTCTGGGCAGATCAAAGACGGTCTCTTGCGGGCACTTGCGGTCACGAGCGCAAAGCGTATCGCGATACTTCCCGACGTGCCGACCATGGAAGAAGCCGGCGTACCTGGCCAAGTGCAGGAGGCGCCGCAATGCGTGTGGGTACCCATGGGCACACCAGGCGACATCATCGATCTACTCTACCGCGAAATCGCGCGTGCGGTTGCCTCGCCGGACGTCAAGAAGAAAATGGAGGCAATCGGTTACGAGCCGGCTGCCGTGCCGCCAGATGAGTTCAAGGCGCGGATTAAGGCAGACATGCCAAAATGGGCGAAGGTGATTCGCGATGCGGGCATCAGACCCTAGCGTGGGGTGAAAGTCTTGAGCCACAAGATAGCGATTGTCGGAGCTGGTGCGGTCGGCGGGTATGCCGGCGCTCATATGGTGCAGGCCGGTGAGGACGTGACCTTCATCGACCCCTGGCCCGCGCATGTCGATCACATGCGAAAGCACGGACTGCGCGTGACGCACGCCAAGGACGTGCCGGAATTCCGTGTGCCCGTACGCGCCTTGCATGTCACGGACGTGCAGGAGATCGCCAAAGAGAAGCCATTCGATATCGCGTTCGTCTGCATGAAGTCTTACGACACAGCCTGGGCGACAATGATGATCCGCCAATATCTGGCGCCTGACGGCTATGTGGTTTCGCTCCAGAATTGCATAAACGAAGAGACCATCGCTGCGATCGTCGGCTGGGGCAAGACGCTTGGCTGCATCGCGAGCAGCATCACGGTCAACCTCCCGGAGCCCGGCCTGATCCACCGCGGGGCTGGCAAAGGCGGAAAGGCGCACACCGTGTTTCGCGCCGGCGAGGTGCACGGCCGTATTACGCCGCGGGCCGAGGAGGTCTGTCGGTTAGTCGCTTATGCGGATAGCGCCAAGGTGACCGCTAATCTCTGGGGCGAGCGCTGGTCGAAGTTGGTCACCAACGCAATGGCAAACGGGATCGCCGCCTGCACCGGACTGACCAGCAGCGAGGTGCTGCACAATGATGCGCTCCGTCATTTCTCTACCCGCGTTGGCAGCGAAGCAATCCGTGTTGGGCAAGCGCTCGGCTACCAGCTTGAGGAGATCTACCACTTACCCCCCGAGATGATTGCGCGCGCGGGAGAAGGCGATGAAGCGGCGATGCGCACCTGCGATGAGGAGCGCTTCAGACAGAGCAAGCGCACCGCCGCCGAACAACGGCCTTCGATGGGACAGGATATGCAGAAGGGCCGGCGCACGGAAATCGAATTTCTCAATGGGTTGGTCGTGCGAGAGGGCGAGAAGGTTGGTCTGACGTGCCAAGCCAACGCGATACTGACCGACATCGTCAAGCGCGTCGAGCGAGGTGAACTCCGGCCCAATCCACGACACATCACCGAGCTCCGACTGAACTGAGGGAACCCGTATTGTTTTGCTGCGGTGCATGAGTCCGCTATTAGCACTAAGCGGACATGCCGATTGCGCTGACGAATGTCCGCATTCGGAGGCGAAGCGGACATTCAGGGAGCCGCACTTTCCACGTCGGATTTATGGGTCCACGCCCTAGCGGCTAGATGGTGAGCGTTCCTGCTTTGGCGGCGGAATAGCGTTCCGAGACCTTGTCCCAGTTCACCACGTTCCACCATGCCTTGAGATAATCGGGACGCCGATTTTGATATTTCAGATAGTAGGCGTGCTCCCATACGTCGTTGCCCATCAGCGTGCGTTGGCCGTCCATGAGCGGCGTGTCCTGGTTGGGTTTGCTGACGAGCGCGAGCTTACCGTCCCGTGCGACGGTGACGAACACCCAGCCCGATCCGAAGACGCGCGTGCCGGCCGTGTTGAACTGGTCCTGAAGCTTGTCGAATCCGCCGAAGTCGCGATCGATGGCGGCCTTCACATCGCCTTTCGGCTCGCCGCCGGCGCCGCCCATGATCTGCCAGAACATCGTGTGATTGGCGTGACCTCCGCCGTTGTTGCGTACCGTCGTGCGAACGGCCTCCGGCACGCTATTGAGATCCGTCAAAAGTTCGAGCAACGGCCGCTTGGCGAGATCGGGTTGCTGCGCCATGACGCCGTTGAGATTGTTGACATAGGCTGCGTGGTGCCGGTCGTGATGGATTTCCATCGTCTGGGCGTCGATGTACGGCTCGTTCTTGCTGGTTGGATAGGGCAGCGGATCGAGCTTGAACGGTCCGGTGGGCGATTGCGCATAGCCGCGGCTCAGCGCCGAGGCGGCGACGACCGCGGCCGAACCTAAAATCAAGCAGCGTCTATCCATTGTGAACATAACTCACCTCATTGTTGGGTCATGACATTCGATCTCGCCGGGGTCGATGCGATCCACGCGCAAGCAATCATGACGGTATAATATAGCTATCACGCTCTAATGACCATCTGGTCGCGGAAGGCTCCGATCGCGCACGAGATCGCGGGCGTTTCCAAACGTCCATTCGATCACTCAATGGTGGCCCGATCAGTAATCGACCCAGAGTTCGTTCGGGTCGAATTTGTAGTTGACGCCGACGCGCAGGAGATTGTCGGTGATGCGGGAATTGAAGCCCACTGCGGTCGTCGCACCCAGCGCCGGCGCTGGGATGGTCGTGACCGTTCCCAGATCGAGGTAGAGGTACTCGACCTTGGCGGTCCAATTGCCGGCCACGCGACCTTCGATGCCGCCGCCGGCCGTCCAGCCCCCTTGTGTGTTGTGGCTGCTGACGATGGTGTTGACCGGGTTGCCATTGCCGTCGAACCCCAAGACCGTGCCGGCGGTCATCACCTCGCCGACCGCAAGGCCGCCCGTAACATACGCCACGGCATCCGGCGTGACGGTGACGCCGAGCCGCGCGCGCAACGTTGCGAACCATTCGAGCTTCTGACCTTGCTCGAACTGGGCGATCACCGACGGATCGCCGATGACGCCGATGAGGGCGGGATTGCAGATCTCGCCGGGGCACACGGCGTTAAGCCCTGCGCGCTGGCCCGAGTAATTCAGGTCGCCCTCGACGCCGGCGAGCAGCACCCCGCCGGCGAGCCAGTTGTAGCCGGCTTGGGCGCCGCCGATCGCGCCGTCGAGATCGCGCGAGGCGCGAGTCGCGAACAGCTCGGTCGCGCTTGCCGGGTCGCTGAACACCGTGTCGGTCCTCGATCTCCCGGCACTGTAACCGATCGTGCCGCCGATATAAGCGCCGGCCCAAGTCCATGCTGCACGCACCGGCGCCTTGAACGGCATCGGCGACGTTGAGCCCGCGGCTGGCGCGTAGCCCGCGCCGTTCGGATCGAATTTATAGTTGAGGCCGACGCGCGCGATCTGGTTGGTGACGTGGGAATCGAAGTTGACCGCGAGCGGCGTCGCGTTCAGCGGATTGGTTGCGGCGGTCGAGACGCGGCCGAAATCGAGATAGAGATACTCGACCTTGCCCGTCCAATTGCCGCCGAGACGGATTTCGGCGCCGCCGCCCACCGCGAAGCCTACCTTCGTCGAATAGCTGATGAAGCTGCTGTTGGCGGCGCCGGTGCTGGCGGTGACGGTCGGGGTCTCGAAGGGAACCTCGACCGGAATGTCGATCGGGTTGCCGTCTTCGTCGACACCGGGAGTCGTGGTCTGGGTGACGCCTTCGATAACGCCCGGCGTAAGGACGAGACTGGACCCGCTGATGGTGCCGAAAGTCTTGATCCTGCCGACGGCGAGACCGCCGGTGGCGAAGAGCAGGGAGTCCGGGGTCGGGGTTAGGCCGAGCCGCGCGCGCAGCGTTGCAAACCATTCCAATTTTTGCGCCATCGTCACGGTCACCGGCGCGTCGAGGCCGAACGCGCCGATCGCCGGGTTGCAGACCGCGGTGGCGCAATTGAGCGTCGCTGCACGTCCGCGCTGGCGCGACTGCTGGAAGTCGGCTTCGATGCCGGCGACCCACGCGCCCGCCTGCCAGTTGAAGCCGGCTTGGCCGCCAAAAATCATGTCGTTGAGTTTGAACGGCGTATGGGCGGCGAGCAGCGGCGTGCCCATCGCGGCGTCGCTGAGCGCGGTATTGGTGTCGGATTTGCCCCAGGCATAGCCGTAGTTGACGCCGAGATAGGGGCCGGCCCAGCTCCACGCCGCCACCATCGGCGCCTTGTCGAACGTGAGATTGTAGCCCGTCGGCGCGGCGTAGACCGTTGCGAACGGATCGAATCTGTAGTTGAGGCCCACGCGCACGATGTGGTCGCTGACGCGGGACTCCAAGTTGACCGCGACCGGCGTCGCGTTCAGCGGATTGGTGGTCGAGGTCGAGACGCTGCCGAAATCGAGATAGAGGTACTCGATCTTGCCGGTCAGGTTGCCGCTAAGGTGGGTCTCGATACCGGCGCCGGCCGTCCAGCCCGCCTTTGTCCTGTGGTCGTAGAAGCCGTAGGGGACAGGGGTGACGTTAGGGTTGCCGCTGCTGTCGAAGAGGCTGAACCCCGCGACGATGCCGGCAGTCTTGATCTCGGCAACGGCAAGCCCGCCGGTGAGATACGCCATGGTCTCCGGCGTGACGGTCGCGCCGAGGCGCCCGCGCACCGTGGCGAACCAATCCAATGTCTGCGCGCGGTCGAAGCTCGTGGCGAGGTCGCCGATCCCCGGATTGCAGACGGCGCCGGGACAAATGAAGGTCGGGGTGGTGTTCTGCGTCGAGAGCTGAATGTCGGCCTCGATGCCGGCCATCAACCAACTGCTCGCCATCCAGTTATAGCCGCCTTGAAAGCCCGCGATCACGCCGTTGAGGTTGTCGGTGGAACCGGTGGTGAACAGCGGCGCGCCCGTGGGATCGCTGAACACCGCATCGGTCTTGGATTTTCCCGCGCTGTAGCCGGCGTTGATTCCGACATAGGGCCCGGCCCAGCTCCATGCGATCGCGACCGGTGCGCCATAAGCCGGCGCCTTGAAGATGAGCGGCACGCCGATGCCGGGAGCAACGTCGTAGCCGCCAACGGCGGGGTTGAATTTGTAGTTGACGCCGGCGCGCACGATGTTGTCGGTGACGTGCGAGCTGGCGGCGAACGTGATCGGCGTCGCGTTTACCGCATTGGTGACGGAGGCCGAGACGGTGCCAAAATCCATGTAGAGGTATTCGACCTTGCCGGTCACGTTGCCGAACAGGCGGGCTTCGAGGCCGGCGCCGACCGTCCAGCCCGGCTTTATCTTCAGCACGCTGAAAGGGGCGTCGAACGGGAAGGGGTTGCCATTGGCATCGAACCCGACGCCCGAAAGGGTGATGGCGGTCCGGATCGAGCCGACCGCGAGGCCGCCGGTGGCGTAGGCGATGACATCGGGCGTGATGGTGGTGCCGAGGCGCCCGCGCAGCGTGCCGAACGAATCCAATTTCTGCCCTTGAACGAGCTTCGCCGTCACCGGCGCATCGAAGTCGACGACGGTCGGATTGCAGATTGGGCCGGGACAGGCATAGCTCGGCGTTGCGCCTTGCCCCGACATCTGGATGTCGCCTTCGAGGCCGGCCACCCAATTGCCCGCCTGCCAATTGTAGCCGGCTTGCACGCCGCCGATGATGCCCCTGAGGCTGTCCGAGGAGCCGGTGGCGAACAGGGGCGTGCCGAGCGTGGCATCGCTGAAGACGCCGTCGGTCTTGGACTTGCCGAGGCTGTAGCCGAGGTTGAGGCCAAGATACGGGCCGGCCCAGCTCCATGCGGTCACGATCGGCGCCTTGGAGAACCACGGCGAGCCATCGCCGGTGGAGCGCTTGTAATAGCCTTGCGCTGCTTTGTCGCCCGCGGGCTCGGCGCCGAACTTGGCGTTCATGAAAAATTTGATGCTGCGCCCGGGCATCAAAATTTCATCCTTGTGGAATTGCACGTGATTGCGCACGTCGACGTCGAGCAGGTTGTCGCCGGTGAGGCCGGTGGTGATCAGCGTCGGTCCCCACGGCGAATTTTGGTAGAATCGCGTGTTTTCGATTTGCAGCTTGAGCAGGTTGTAGCCGGCGGTTGGAGTCTCGTTGACGCCGAGATCGTACTGCCCGAAGGCGTGTAGCAGGCCCATGCGCACGAACCAGTCGTCGGCGCGCCAGTAGGCGCCGCCGCCCACGCGCATGGGCGGCATGCGTGGGACGTTGCTGCCATCGGCGGCGAAGGTCGCGCGCACGAAGTCGTATTGGCCGTCGACGCCGAACATGCCGGTCGCCAGCGGCACGAGATCCCACTGCCAGGCGACCTCGGTGCCGCGGAAGATGGCGTCGCGCTGGGAATAGATGGTCTGGATGAAGCCGGTATCGACGCCGTTGCCGCAGGTCGCGAAGGTCGCGCCGCAGAGGATGCCCGTCGCCTGCCGGAAGATGAAGTTGTTGTAGTAGGTGTAGTAGATCTTGGCGTCGAAGCGGAAATCGCCTTGGAACCGCTGCAGCCCCAGCTCCGCGCTGTTGGCGGTTTCGATTTTCAGGGCGGGGTTGCCGATCTCGAAGGTGCCGGGCGCGTCGTGGGAGCCGTGGGCGAACAGCTCGAGCGCGGTGGGCGCGCGCTCGATGCGTTGCAAGGTGGCGCTCGCCACCATCCACGACGGCAGGTCCTGGAGCACCTTGAAGCTGATGCTCTTGGGCACATAATCGAGCGATTGCTGCACCAGCGTCGGATTGTCGGGCGGCGGCATCAGGGACGCCGGGAATATGCCGGACGTTCCGTCGAGACGAACGGGTTCGACCCGCCCCGCCGAGACGAGGCGCAGCGTGTCGGTGAACCACAGCTGGTTGAGAAAATAACCGGCGGCACTATTGGTCCGCGCCTGGCCGAGCAGGCTGCCGGCATCGCCCGACGTGTCGATCTGCGCGTGGTTGACTTGCCCACCCACGACGCTGATGAGCGTGCCGAGCGGCGTCGCCATCGGCAGGAACTGGATCTCGCTTCTGGCTTCCTGGGCGTGGTTGTTGAACGTCGCCTGCACGCCGTCGAGATTGAAATCGCCGAGCCCCATCTCGTCGTGGTGATACTCGACCGCGCCGGCCCAGTAGCGGATCACGTCGATGGCCGAGGTCTCCGGCCGAAACTCGCCTTTGCTGGTGTATTTGACCTGCTCGAGCGCGATGCGGGTGTTGGTCGCCGCGCCGTCCATGGTGGGAACATGATAGAGCGTGCTGAAGCGGGAGACCGCGGCGCCCACATAGCCGCCGTCGAACAGGTAGGAGCCGCCGACCGACTGTCCCTCGGAGTGAAACGAGGAGTTCGGCTGCTTGCCGTTGAAGGGCGGCGCCGGATCGGAGGGGAAAAGATAGGGATAGCTCGGGATGAAGTAATCGTTTCCCTTGCGGCCGTAGACGTCGGCGTGGAAGGCGAAGTCGCGCGAGCCCGCGTCGATCAGCGCGCCGCCTTCGGCGCCCCGGTCGACCGTGGTGGTGGCGCCGAGGATTTGCGCTTGCCAGCCGCCCGGCGGCGCCGCGAAGGGAATGCGGTTGTTGGTCGCTTCCACGATGCCGCCGACCGCCTGCGAGCCGTAGCGCAGCGCGTCCGGGCCGCGAAGGATCTGGACTTTCTGAATTGCCAGCGGATCGAGCGGCACTCCATGGTCCTGGCCCAAGTCGGAAACGTCCAAGGTGCCGACGCCGTTCTCCTGCACGCGCACGCGGAAATCGTCGAGGCCGCGTAGCACCGGTCGCTGCGTGCCGGGCGCGAGACCGGCGGAGGTGGCGCCGGGCAGGGTGAAGAAGAGCCCGCCCACGCTGTTGCTCTGGCTCGCTTGGATCTGCTCGCTGTTGAGGGTGGTGAGCGACGGCGGCGGCTGGAACGGCGACGGCGCGGCCGGCTGTCCCGCGGTGGTGGTCGCGCTCGGCGACGTCGGCGGCGTCGTTGTCGGCGGCGGTGCGGGTGGCGGCGGCGACGGTAGCGTCGTCGTGGCGGGAGCCGCGGGCGCGGTCCGCCGCGCGGGCCGCGGTTTCGGTGCTTCCACCGTGACTTGCGGAACTTGAACCGCTGGAGCGGTCCCGGGTTCGGCTTGCGGCGTCTCGGGAGCGGGCTGCGACGGTTGCGGCGCGGGCGTTTCTGGCGCGGGAGTCGGGGTCGCCGGAGTCTGCGGTGTCGTCGTCGTCGCCGGCGGAGTCTCCGGCGGCGTTTCTGTCGTTTGCGGCAATGCGACCCCGGCGAAGCAGAGCAGCACGAGCGCCGAACTGCTCAACAGCAGCAAACGCCTGCTACGGATAGACATCACACGCCCCCATTCCTGACGGAAACGATCCGTCAACCCCGACAATCAACGCATGACGGCGAAAGCAGCGCCGCATGGGGTCTCGGCCGGGCCCTCGCCGGCGCGAGAGCGGTCCGAGACCTCAATCGATGTCAGACGGTGGGAGGTGCGCGCGCGCGGAACAGCGCGGCGTGTGATGGCGTCAGATCAAATTCAGCGGCGACCTCGAGCCGCAGCCGGCCGACAACGGTCGGCAGAGCCAACAACGGCATCTCGGCCGGCACCAGTGCTCCGGCGAGATGGATCAGCGTGCAGATCGGGCAGCAGTCGTCCGCGAGGTCTTCGCGACCGGCTGGATTGGAAGGCGCGTTGAGGTCCGCGGCCGACGGCTGCGCGTGGGCGAGCGCGCTCGCCCCCATTGAAGGCGGCGCGATGCGCTCGAGATGCACGTGGCCGAACGAAACCGCGAGCTGGAACGCCAGCGCAAACAGCGCCAGATACGAACCCGCTCTTTTACGCGACCGGAACCAACGCATGGTCGTCACGCTGCACGCGTCTCACGCCGCGGCAGAACCATTCTGCCGGTACGTGCTTGCCGCTTTAGTAACAATGTAACATTGCCACGATTTAGGCCGTGTCGCGGTTCAGTCGCGATTCATCTGGCGTGTTGCAAAAAATCAACATTCCGGCTTCGACACGTCCCACGGCAGAGCGCGTGACGGCACAGCGGACAAACGGTTGGAAACTTGATCCAGGTCAAAGCGCGTCCTTGGATTTTCCCATCACCTAGAAAAGGAGAGCTGGCGGACCGACTTGGCCTGATTGACTTGGGCCTGATTGACTTGGCCCTGATTGACTTGGGCAATGACATACGCGGCGGAGAAGGCGGCTCAACTATCCAGGAGTGGGAAGGTCACCCTCCCGGCCTACTCCATGCTCGCGCTCGCGCTCATCGGCATCGCGGCAGCGCTCTATGTGGCCCACGGCAACTACACCGGCCAGTCGCTGTGGTGTCCGATCCTCGACGGATGCAACGCCGTCGTTAACAGCCCGTATTCGCGCGTCTTCGGCGTGCCGATGTCCTATTTCGGCTTCATCTATTTTTTGTACATGTTCGCATTGGCAGTGCGTCTCGTGTTCGAGCCGTTCGCGCGGAGCTTGCGCTTGCGTGCGATTCTTTACGCCGCCATGGGCGCCATTTCTTCGATGTACTTTATATACCTGCAGCTGCGCTTTATCCGCGAACTCTGTAGTTATTGCCTGATCTCCGCCGTCGTTTCGGCGCTCCTCGTTTTCGCGGCGCTTTGGCACTTTCAAGCCACCCGCCATCGGGTCGCAAAAAGCTAGGGCGTTCGCCTGGCCGAGCCGAAATCCCGACATCGCCTCGATAGTCTTGTGGTGATCTAGTCAGGTCGGTTCGAGTAACGTCAGCAGCCCCTTGAGCAATTGCGTCGGCTGGGGCGGGCAGCCGCGAATATGTAGGTCGACCGGCACGACGCCAGAGACCCCGCCAACGACCGCGTAGCTGCCGGAAAAAATACCGCCGTCGACCGCGCAGTCTCCGACCGCGACCACCCATTTGGGATCAGGCGTGGCATTATACGTGCGCTCGAGCGCCTCGCGCATGTTCCTGGTGACCGGCCCGGTCACCAGGAGCACGTCAGCGTGACGCGGCGACGCCACGAAGTGCAGCCCGAAGCGTTCGAGATCATAGAAGGCATTGTTGAGCGCGTGGATCTCGAGTTCGCATCCGTTGCATGAGCCGGCATCAACCTCCCGAATCGAGAGACTGCGCCCCAAACGCCGCCGCGCCGCACGCTCGACGCTGGCGCCCAACTCGGCAAGCATCTCGTCGTCCTTAGCCGGCGCTGCTTCGGTCAGGGGACGGCGCATCAGGCTGTCGAACAAAATCCTGCGCATGTCGTGACCTTAGAGATCGTGACCGGAATACGAGCAGTTGAATGACTTGTTGCACAGCGGGAAGTCGGCGACGATGTTGCCCTCGATTACAACTTCCAACAGCGGCCATTGAAACCAGGACGGATCGCGCAGGTGACAACGCGCGACGCGGCCGCCTTCGAGTCGCATCCACACCAGCACGTCACCGCGAAACGCTTCCGCCATTCCAAGCCCTTCGCGCACCGCATCACCCGGATCGATCGCGACTCGAACCGCGCCTGCGGGCAGACCTCGCAAGATCTGATCGATTAAGGCGAGGCTCTGCTCGACCTCGCGAATGCGCACCCAGACGCGGGCGTTGACGTCACCGGCCTCGAACACGGGGGCCTCGAAATCGAGCCGATCGTAGGGCGGATAGCCGGGCGTCTTGCGCGCATCGAAGGCGCGGCCGCTGGCACGCCCGACGTAGCCGCCAGCGCCGAATTGCCGTGCCAGTTCGCCGCGTAGGACTCCGGTGGTGGCGGTGCGATCCTGCAGTGACGCGGTATTGTCATAGAGTTCGACGAGTCGCGGAAACAATTTCCTGATCTCCTCCAGCAACGCGGCCACCTCGGTGACACAGCTCGGACCGAGATCGCGCGCGACGCCGCCCGGCATTACGGCGTCCATCATCAGCCGATGGCCGAAGCACGACTGCGCGGCGCGCAACGTCTTTTCGCGCAGGATGCCGCACTGGGCGTGCATGAGCGAGAACGACGCATCGTTGCAGATGGCCCCGATATCCCCGAAATGATTGGCGAGGCGTTCGAGCTCTGCCATCAGCGCCCGCAGATAGATGGCACGGGGTGGAACCTCGACGTCGATCGCCGCCTCGACCGCATGAGCAAAAGCAAGCGCGTAAGCGACCGTGCTGTCGCCCGAGGTGCGCCCTGCCAGGCGCGCCGCCGTGTCGAGACTGGCGCCCGCCATCAACGCCTCGATGCCTTTGTGCACGTAACCAAGGCGCTGCTCCAACCGAACCACCGTCTCGCCGTTAGCCGTAAAACGGAAATGCCCGGGCTCGATGATGCCGGCATGAACCGGACCGACGGGAATCTGGTGCAGGCCCTCGCCGGCGGTGGGCAGGAAGGGGTAAGGTGCGCGCCCCGCCGCAGCGTTGCGGCGCTCTCCGAGCGGGTGCTGCACATCCCAAAAGCCGAGATCGAGCCACGGCCGCGTGTCGGGGCAGCCGACCGGTTCGAGCCCGTAAAGATCGCGCACCGCACGCTCTAGGCGAATGGCCGGAGGATGGACCGCCCCGACGGATGGAAAACGTCCGTCCGGACATGGAATGGTGACGACCGCGATCCCGCGCGCGCCCTCGTCGAGCACCGCCATGTGCACCTCGCCGATGTCACCCCACAGGCCCAGCAGCGTCCAAGATCCTGCGGACAGCTGGCTTGCAGCGAAGCGCCAGCCGTCCTCGTCCACCACCAGCCGCGGCCACGGACGATGTTCCGGGATTGTCTTGCCTTCGATCGTGTCGAGCAGCGTCGCCATCGATTATCCCAAGAGCTTCTATCCCAAGAGCTTCGCCACGTTCTGAAACCAAGTGACCATCACCGGCGGCATGTAGATGCCCGCCACGAATACGAGCGCGAGATGCGCAAACATGGGCACATAGGAGGCCTCGGCCTTCGCCGTGGCGCCGCGGGGGTTGCCGAATGCGATGGTGTTCAATCGCAGGAACAGCCCGGCGACGCCGATCAGAATGCCCAACACCAGGACGATCGCCAGCCAGGGCTCGCGCGCAAATGTCGACGTCACCACCAGGAACTCGCTCATGAAGATGCCGAGCGGAGGAAATCCGGCAATGGCGACAACACCGAGCACCAAGCCCCAGCCGAGCACCGGATTGGTCTCGGTAAGCCCGCCCATGTCAGCGATGCGCTGGGTCCCCTTGACCTGGGCAATATGACCGACCGCGAAGAAGATCGCCGATTTCGTCAGCGAATGCATGGTCATGTGCAGGAGGCCGGCGAAGTTCGCAAGCGGGCCGCCCATGCCGAAGGCAAAGGTAATGATGCCCATATGCTCGATCGACGAATAGGCGAACATGCGCTTGATGTCGCGCCGGCGGTAGAGCATGAACGCCGCGAAAACGAGCGAGATGAGCCCCATGGTCACCATCAGCGGACCCGGTGCCAGCGCGGCGGGATTGAGAGCGAGCAGCATCTTGAACCGCAGCAAGGCATAGAGCGCGACGTTGAGGAGGAGTCCCGAGAGCACCGCCGATATCGGAGTGGGACCCTCGGCATGGGCATCGGGCAACCAGGCGTGCAGGGGCGCGAGCCCGACCTTGGTGCCGTAGCCGAGCAGCAGAAACACGAAGGCGACGTTGAGCAGCGCCGGATCGAAGGCCCCGGCGCGGGTGACCAGCACGGTCCACACCATGGCGTTGAGTCCCTCTCCAAGCACAGGGCGCGCCGCCATATAGACCAGGATGGTGCCGAACAGCGCGAGCGCGATGCCGACGCTGCCAAGGATGAAGTATTTCCACGCCGCTTCGAGCGCCTCGTGGGTGCGATAGATGCCGACCATGAGCACCGTGGTCAGCGTCGCGAGCTCGATCGCCACCCACATCATGCCGATATTGTTGGCGACGAGCGCGAGATTCATCGCGAACATCAGCAGCTGATACATGGCGTGGTAGAAGCGCAGGAACCTCGGCGTGAGCCGGCCGATCTCGAGCTCGTGGCCGATATAACTCGCGCTGAATACGCTGGTTGTGAAGCCGACGAATGTGGTCAGCACGATGAAGACGTTGTTGAGGTCATCCACCAGGAGATACGGGGTCGGCGACGGGCGGCCGAAGAACAGCGCGACCGCGGCGAGGAAGGTTAGGAACGTCGCTATTACATTGAGCGTCGCCGTCAGCCGATATGCCGTCAGCGCCGCGAGCAGCGCCGCCGCCAGCGCGGGAATTGCGAGAACGGCAGTGACCGGTTCGAACAGTCCCGTCATCCGCGCTCTCCGCGGAATTGATCGAGCGCCTGCAAGTCGACCGTGTCGAAGCGCTCGCGGATGCGGAACAGGAAAATGCCGATGACGATGAAAGCGATGAGGATCGAGAAGGCGATGCTGATCTCGACCACCAGCGGCATGCCCTTGGCGCCGGTCGCGGCAAGCACGAGACCGTTCTCGAGCGACATGAAGCCGACGATCTGACTTACGGCGTTCCGCCGCGTCACCATCATCAAGAGGCCGAGCAGTACGACCGCGAGCGCGAACGCCAGATCTTCGCGCGCGAGCGGGTCGGCCTCGGCCGTCACGCGCAGCATCACCACCATCGAAAGCGCGACCAGGCCCATGCCCAGCAGCATGGCAGAGCCCACGCCGACCACCTTTTCGATCTCGCGGTGAATACCGAGCCGCACGATGATGCGATGAAGCGCAACGGGAATGATGATCGCCTTGAAGATGAGCGCAATTGCCGCGGTCACGTAGAGGTGCGGCGCATCTTGGATATAGGCCTGCCACGCCACCGAGAGCGCCAACACCAACGCATGCAACGCGAACATGTTGAGCAGCGCATAGAGCCGGTCCTGATAGAGCTCGAGAAAGCTCACCAGCACCAGCGTACCCGCGAGCAAGTGAGCGATGTCGAACGTCAGGCCGCGCATCACAGGCTCCGCGAGACGAACAGCAGAAGCGTCGCGAGCAAACCGAGCATCAGCGCGGCGCCCAGGAATTCCGGCACGCGGAACACGCGCATCTTGGCAATCGATGTCTCGAAGAGCGCGAGCAGCGCACCGGCGACGATAAGCTTGGCGATGTAGGCAACGAGCCCGATCGCCAGCAGTCCAAGTCCGGCGCCTGACGGCACCAAGCCCCAGGGCACGAACAGACAAGCGATCAGCGAAATGTAGAGCAAGAGCTTCAATGACGCTGAAAGCTCGATCAGCGCCAAGTGCCGACCGGAATATTCGAGCACCATGGCCTCGTGCACCATGGTCAATTCGAGGTGGGTCGCCGGATTGTCGACTGGAATGCGCGCGTTCTCCGCGATCGCCACCATGATCAAGGCGAGCAGCGCAAGGCCCAGCGACACCCGCAGCCCCACCGCGGACGAAACCAAAAAACCCGCCATGGTCGAGAGCTGCGTCGAACCGGCGATCAGCGCGAGCGTGAAGATGATCATGATCATCGCCGGTTCCGCCAGCGAGGCAATCATCACCTCTCGACTCGACCCGATGCCGCCGAAGCTGGTTCCGACATCGAGCCCGGCCAGCGCCAGGAAGAAGCGGGCACTGCCGAGGAGCGCCACGATAGCAATGAGATCAGCGGACCAGGAAAACAGGAGTCCGGTGCGGAAGGTCGGCACCAGCGATGCCGCCACCCAAGTGGCGGCAAAGATGAGGTAGGGATTGACTCGGAACAGCCACGAGGCGTTGTCCGCGAGCACCACCTCCTTGCGCATCAGTCGCACCAGGTCACGATAGGGTTGGACGAGCGGCGGCCCTCGCCGCAGCAGGAGGCGGGCCTTCACCTTGCGCGTGAAGCCGGTGAGCAGCGGCGCCAGCAGCAGCACCAGCAGCATCTGCGCGCCCTGCACGCCGAAATCGAAAATCACGGCCATATCGCAAGCACCAGCAACAGCAGCACGAGCGCGGCGAAGACCAGGCTGAGGAATTGTCGGATGGTCAGGAACTGCAGATGATTGAGCCTGTCGGCAGCAAAAGCGATGCCGCCAGCGATTGGCGCGTAGAGCGCGTCCCAAACGGGATCGCGCAATTCCACCGTGAGCCGCGCCGGCCGCCCATCGCCTGGCGGCGGGATCTCGACGTGCTCGCGGGCGTGAAACACGACGGTACCGAAAACCCGGCGGATCGGCTGCGCGAAGCTCGACGCGGTGTACTGGGTCGCAGGGTTTGCATCGGGATATCCGCAGTCCCAGGGTGGCGCGCGGCGCAACTTGTCGGACGCCAGCCGGTGGATCGCCCAGGCAGCGAGCGCGCCCGATAGGACCATGAACGTGAAGACCAAGAGACCGTTGTAGGAGCTGCGGCTCTCCGCAATCGGCACGATCGAGAGCCAATCGACGCTTCCTTGCACCGGCATGCGGTCGCCCACCAGACCCTCCGTCACCGGCGCCAGTGCATCGATGAAGAAGCCGGGCAGGATGCCGGCAACCAGGCAGAGCGCGGCGAAGAAGAACATTGCGGCGAGAGAGAAGCGATCGGTTTCGCGCGCGCGCTCGGCCGCGGGCGTGCGGGCTCGGCCGAGAAAGGTCACGCCGAATGCCTTGACGAAGCAGGCCGCGGCAAGCGCCGCGGAGAGCGCAAGCAGCGCGCCCACCGCCGGCACCAGCAGCTTGAGTCCCCAGGAGGGAAGCCGTGGACTGAGCAAAATCGCCTGGAAGGTCAACCATTCGGAGACGAAGCCGTTGAGCGGCGGCAGCGCCGAGATCGCGGCGCAGCCGACGAGAAAAACGAAAGCCGTCTGCGGCATGCGATGGATGAGGCCCCCGAGGTGCTCCATGTCGCGCTCCCCGGTGCTTGTCAGCACCGCCCCGGCGCCGAAAAACAGCAGGCTCTTGAAGATCGAATGGTTGAAGACATGCAGCAGGCCGGCCGTCAGCGCGAGCGCAGCCGCCCATGCCATGCCGTGTGCCTTGAAGGCGAGCGCGAGGCCAAGTCCGATGAAAATGATCCCGATGTTCTCCACGGTGTGATACGCGAGCAGCCGCTTGAGGTCGTGTTGCATGAGCGCGTAAAGCACGCCCATGACCGCGGTGATCCCGCCGAGCGCCAGCACCACCATGCTCCACCACCAGGCGGGCGTGCCGATGAGGTCGAACGCGATGCGCACGAAGCCGTAGACAGCGACTTTGGTCATCACCCCGCTCATCAGCGCCGAGACGTGGCTGGGCGCCGCGGGATGCGCGAGCGGCAACCAGACGTGCAGCGGCACGAGGCCGGCTTTGGAACCGGCGCCGATCAGCGCAAGGATCAAAATGGAGGTGGCAACCGCCGTTGAGGGATGCGCTCCGCGGATGTCGGCGAAGGCATAACCGCCGTCGGCGCCCGCCAGCAAGCCGAAGGTGAGCAGCAGCGCGAGCGTCCCGAAGCTCGCCATGATCAAATAAACGTATCCTGCGCGGACGTTGTCGCCGACGCGATGATGCGCCATGACGAGCGCCCACGACGACAACGACATGAATTCCCACGACACCAGAAAAGTGAACGCGTCGTCGGCGAGCACCACGATGCTCATGCCGGCGAGAAACGCCGGATAGAACGGCAGCACCCGGCGCGGGGCATCCTCATGGCGACCATATCCGAGCGCGAATAGGCTAGCCGCGGCCGCGCCGAGATTGACGACAGCGAGGAAAAAGGCCGACAGCGCATCGAGACGGAAATGCGCTCCAAGCCACGGGATTCCCAACGGAAGGGTGGCGGCCGAGGGACGATCAGAGATGCCGAGCAGAGCGAGCAGCGCGATCGAGAACAACGCGAGCGACGCGATCAGACAAACGCCGTAGACGATGAGCCCCGCGCGAGCCTCATCGGGGACCACGACGGCAAGCGCGGTCGTCGAGAGGAGGACGGCGGCACACGCCAGTGCCAGAAGCACCATCAGTTATTCCCCCGTTGGCGCACCAGCGCGCCAGCGCATGGATAGTCGCAGCGCAATTCTGTGCCCTCACCGCTTCAGCCGCACACCACGCCCACCGGCGTGACTGACCGCGCCTTCCCCGATCAATTCGATGCCTGCGGCCGCAAGCGCATCGACGAGCTTCATCAACGAGTCGACATTTCCCCTGATGACCCCCTCGCTCGCTTCCATGCGCTGGATCGTGGGCAGCGAGAGACCCGAGCGCTGGGCGAGTTCGCGTTGATCGATCTCGAGCAGCGCCCGCGCGGCCCGCATCTGAGCTCCAGTTATCATGTTCTAGATATCAGAATCGATGGCCCACGCATTTTAATTCATGCGTAATTTATGTAAAATGAAATGGCAAGGCAAAATGAGTTGCCGGACTGGTGTCGGCGAAACGCGGAGGGACGCTCATGACAATTGAGGCTCTCATAATTTGGTTGGTCATCGGCGCGGTGGCGGGCTGGCTGGCGGGCCTAATCGTCAAAGGATACGGTTTTGGACTCGTTGGTAACATCGTAGTCGGCATCATCGGCGCCGTCCTGGCCGGTTGGCTCTTGCCGTTGGTCGGATTTGTTCTCGTCGGCGGCGTCATCGCGGCGATCATCAACGCCGTTATCGGGGCGGTGATTCTCTTGGTCGTGATCGGGTTGTTCAGAAAGGACTGAGGCCTGCGCGACTTCCGACCGAAGCCGCCAACGTCAAGGAACCGCTCCATTGACCTTGGGGCTATGACGTAACTACGCGTCCTTGCCGCGACCATCGTAGGGCGATGGGACCGAAAAGGACTCCTGCCGCGAGCAGTGCGAACAAGGCGGACCATCCTGCCGGCTGCTCCGGCCCTCCGGCGGCATCGAGTGCTATACCGGCGCCCCAGCCCCCCAGCGCCGAAAGGCCGAATCCCACCGTCGAATGCAGTGCCAGCGTCGCCCCGCGATAGGCCGGCGCGGCGCTTGCGGTCGTGCCGGAGGTCAGTGCGCCCGAGTCGGCGGGAATGGTGAAGCCGTAGACGAGGACGAGCGCGAGCAACAGCAGAGGCGAGGATCCCACGTTGAGGCCGATTGCCAATGCGACGGCCGCCGACGCGACCATGACGGCCGTAATGGCGCGGTGTCGACCGAAGCGCAAGGCCGCTTCGTTGCCGAGCACGCTCGCGGGCAGCGACAGCAGCGTGACGATGACGCTTACGGTGATAGGACCCACGAACGCGCCGTCGTCGCTTTGCGCCACGACAAAGGCCCAGAAGGCGACGATCCAGGTGCGCATGCCGTAAAGCTCGAAGCAATGCGCGCCGTAGCCGAGAATGTAGCCGAGCGCAGCGCGATTGCGCAGAACCGGCCGGAAATCGAGGAGGTGTCCGTGCGCAGGTGCCGGTTTGCATGGCGCAAGCCAGAGGCACACGGCAACCATGATAAACGGCCCAGCGCTCGTGACATAAAAGGCCGCGCGCCAGCCAGCAGCGTCCGCAACGAGTTGTGACACGAGAAACGAGAGACCGACGCCGATCGAGAAGCTGCCGGTATAGAGCGTGATGCTGCGAGACAAGTCGCCGGCGGGAAGCCTGTCGGCGAGAGCCTTCAGGCCCGGCATGTAGGCGCCGGCAAACCCGATCCCGGCAAGACCCCAGATCAAAGTCGCCGACCAAAGACCATCGACGATCAAGCCGAACAACGCGGTGGCGATGCCGCTCGAGGCCGAGCCAACCATCAATACTCGACGCGCGTCGATACGGTCGGTGAGCGTGGTGAGCACCGGAACCGCCAGCATGTAGCCGAACGCATAGGCGCTCGCCATGAGTCCAGCCCGCGCTGCGCTGAGGTGCCAGAGCGGCATCAGATGCTGCGCCATGATGGCGGGGACGACGACGTGGGGAAGCAGGCTGCCGACCTGGCCCAGACACATCGCAGCGACCAAGGCTCGTCCGGTCAGCGCGGGCATGAAATTCTCATTTCAATGATTCTCGAAACAATTGTTGACAGGCGAGCGATAATTCTATATTCGTTGAAATATGGAAAAGTCAAATGCCGTGGCCGCATTGGCCGCGCTCGCGCAGGACAATCGCCTCGATGTCTACCGGCTCCTGGTGCAGGCGGGACCGGACGGTCTGCCGGCGGGCCAAGTGGCGGCGGCACTCAAGCTCGCGCCGAATACGTTGACGTTTCACTTTGACCGACTGCGTGGAGCCGGTCTCGTGTCGGTGCGGCGTGACGGTCGTTCGATGATCTACGCCGCGCGATACGACACGATGAACGAACTGCTGGGCTACTTGACCGAGAACTGCTGCCAGGGCCGTGCCGGTCGATGCGTGCCGGCACGCATGAAACGCGCTCCGGCTCCGGCTCGTCGCAAGGAGCCGGTGACATGAGACTTTATTTGTTCGAACACTGCTCGATCTGTTTTCGCGTGCGCATGGCGGCCGCACTCAAGCGCCTGCATTTACAGGAGACAGTCGTTTTCGAAGATGATTCCGACACGATGTTCCGCCTCGTGGGTAAACGTGTTGTTCCGATTTTGGTGAAGGACGACGGGCAGCCCATGCTGGAAAGCATGGATATGGTTGGCTACGTCGACGGTCTTGGCGATCCTGTTCTGACTGGCCCGGAACGCAGCGAAATTGCTGCATGTGCGGATACAATCGTTGCCAAGACGGTGCCGCTGACGTGGCCGCGCTATCCACTGCTTGGCCTGCCGGAGTTTGGCACGGTCGCCGCGCTCGATCACTATGTCGTGCGCAAGCGCAAGCAGCTTGGAGATTTCGTCGAGCTGCGAGCCAAGACTCGTGAGCACATCGACGCGTTAATACCTGAACTTGAGAAACTCGATCGATTGATCGAGAGCCCGTTGGCGGTCAACGGTAAACTCTCTCTCGACGATATTCGCATCCTGCCATTGCTTCGATCTGCTGCCGTCGTCAAAGGGCTTCGTTTCCCGCAAAAGGTCCGGGAGTATTTTGAAGCCATGATGGAGCGCATCGGATACCAGCCGTTACCTGCGGCATAGGGAGTACATGCCATGAAGCGCATACATGTTCATGTCGGCGTCGAAGACCTCGAACATTCGATCGGCTTCTATTCGGCGCTGTTCGCCACGCAACCCAGCGTGGTCAAGGCCGATTATGCGAAATGGATGTTGGACGACCCGCGCGTGAATTTCGCGATCTCGACGCGCGGCAAGCAGCCGGGGCTCGATCATCTCGGCATCCAGGTCGAAAGCAAGGACGAGCTGGGCGATGTCTATGCGCGTCTGCGCCAAGCTGGTGGAACGGTCTTGGAGCAGGGACAGACGACCTGTTGCTACGCCAAGTCCGAAAAATCATGGATCGACGATCCCGCGGGGATTTCCTGGGAGACGTTCTTCACCACGGGCGAGAGCACCGACTATGGCGTGAGCGTCGAAAAAGACCCGCGCGTGGCCCAAGGCGTGCGTGTCCGACAATCCGCCGCTGCCACGGCTGCCTGCTGCAACACCTAGCGCAGCGAATGGAACGTCATGGTCTCGTGACCCGGGGAGACGAGGCATATGGGCTGCGAAGCGCCAATTTGCGCGAACGTCAGATCGGCGCACGTCGGCACCGGTCGTGAAACGGTGGTCCTGTTGCATGGGTCGGCGAGCAGCGGCGCATTATGGCGCCACACCAAGGGCGCCTTGCAGTCGAGCTATCGCTGTATCGCGCCGGATTTGATCGGCTACGGTAGCTCTGCGGCTTGGCCTTGCCATGCCTCGTTCGGCCTCGAGGCGGAACTGCGCGCGATCGAGCCCTTGCTGCAATGCTGTGCCGACACGTTTCATCTGGTGGGCCACTCATACGGTGGCGTATTGGCGTTGCACCTGGCGCTGGCAGATCCGGGACGGGTCCAGTCCCTTACCTTGATCGACCCGGTGTTTTTCGCCGCGCTGAAATATGTAGGTGATTGGACCTCGTACCTTGAATTTTGCCGCGTCCGCGATGAATTCGTATCGACGCTGGCTCGCGGCGAGCGCGAGTTGGCGATGCGTCGCTTTGTCGGTTTTTGGATGGGCAATGATGCTTGGGCGGGATTACCCGCAGGCACCCGCGCGAACATGTTGAAGGCGGCCGACAAGATCGTGCTCGACTGGCAAGCCTCGTTTGCGGCCGATCCCGGCAGAGCCTGCCTTTCCGCGTTGGAAGTGCGCACGCTGCTGGTGCGTGGCAGCGATAGCCCGCGCCCCATGCGTTCCCTGGTCGACGCGCTGCACGCGATCATGCCGGGGAGCGCGCGCACCGTGGTGGAAGGCGCAAACCACCTGCTGCCGCTGACCCACGCCTCGGTGCTCACGAGCGCGATCCTCTCCAACCTGCGCGCCGGCGCGCAACGGCGCTTGGATGATCCCCGATAGTTCGCGTTGCAGGAGGTAGCGATGGCCCATCCGTTCAACGTCTTGTTTCTCTGCACCGGCAACTCGGCGCGCTCGATCATGGCCGAGGCCATCCTGAACAAGCTCGGCGCCGGTAAATTCCGTGCCTACAGCGCGGGCAGCCAGCCGAAGGGCAAAGTGAACCCGCACACGAGGGAACTCTTGCAGAGTCTCGGCTATGACACGTCAGGCTTTCGCTCGAAGTCGTGGAATGAGTTTGCCAAGCCTGGCGCGCCTGCGCTCGATTTTGCCTTCACCGTCTGCGACAACGCGGCGGGCGAAGTGTGTCCCGTGTGGCCCGGCCAGCCGATGACGGCGCACTGGGGCGTTCCCGATCCAGCCGAAGCCAAAGGCTCGGCGGCTGAGATCGCCCTTGCGTTCAAGGATGCGTACCGGATGCTGCATCAGCGCATTGGAGTTTTCACGGCGCTGCCGATCCGCAGCCTCGATGGGCTGAGTTTGCAACGGCGGCTCGAGGAAATCGGCCGCATGGACGGCGCAACGGCGAAGGCGAAAGAGCCGAGCTGATGCCCGCGCTGCCGCAGCGCGCATTTTGCGAATGGTTGGGGACCGCCTTTCTGCTCGCGGCGGTCGTCGGCTCCGGCATCATGGCGCAAAAACTCGCGGGCGGTAACGACGCGCTCGCACTCCTGTGCAATACGCTGCCGACCGGCGCGATCCTCGCCGTCTTGATCCTGGTATTCGGTCCGCTGTCGGGCGCGCACTTCAACCCCGCCGTAAGTCTTGCCTTCGCCTTGCGCGGCGAGTTGGCCTGGTCGATGGCCGTCGTTTACATCGTAGCGCAGGTGTTCGGGGGCCTCGTCGGCGTGTGGGCGGCGCATCTCATGTTCGAACTGCCGATATGGCAGTTCTCGATCACGCAGCGCACGGGTCCAGGACAATGGTTGGCGGAAGCGGTCGCGACCTTTGGCCTTCTGCTGACCGTTTTCGGCTGTGTGGCGCGGCGGCCGGAGGCCGTTGCTTACGCCGTTGGCCTCTACATCACGGCGGCCTATTGGTTCACGGCTTCAACATCGTTTGCCAATCCCGCCGTCACCATTGCCCGCTCGCTGTCCGATACGTTTGCGGGGATCGCGCCGGCCGGCGTCGCGGCGTTCATCGCCGCCCAGTTGGCAGGCATGCTCGCCGCCGTCGCTGTGAGTCGCTGGCTTTGGCGTGAGCGGATGGCCGCCTAGGGTTCATCGGCAGACGCAGCACTTTAGCTCGGGCTTCCGGGATGCGAACCATCGCCTGATGACCCCGCGACGATACGGCGGATTGCGACCTGGCGGAGCCGAAGCTATGCTGCAGTCTCGTAGGAGGCAGATCATGAAACTTGTTCTGATCGCCCTTGGGCTGCTTGCGACAACCGGTGTCGTCTACGCAGCCTGCGTGTTCTGCTGAGTCTATCGGCAGGAAAACAAAGAGCCCAGCTTCGCGGCCGGGCTTTTTGTTGCCTAACCGACGCCGGCACTTAGTCTGAACGAGCCGACCTGGCGGGATGCTTCAGGCGCAACGCTGGACGTGCGCTTGCGGCGGGCAAGGCACGACCGCGTTCCACCAATTTCGGACACTGGAAGTCCAGCGATTCGGACAGCAATTTTCGGATCGTTCGGGCCTGCACAACGAATGCGTCGACCTGCGCGACTTTCTCGGCGGCGAGCTTACGCCACCGCTCGGGTGGCGGACGGCCGTCGACCCCGCGTAACAGCACCTTAATCTCGGCGATGCTGAAACCCACGTGCTTGGCAAATCGGACCATCGCCAGCCGCTCCAGCACGCGTTCGTCGTAGCGCCGGCGTCCGCTCAGCCGCGGTGCTTTCGGGATCAGGCCGAGCTTCTCATAGTAACGAATGGCTGAGGACCTCAGCCCCATCTTGCGCGCCACCTCCCCGATACTCATCCCGCGCATGAAGAATCTCCTTGACTTGAAGTTCGCTTCAACTCGTACGGTCGATCGACGCGAAGGTCAAACGATAGTCGCCGAGCAACAGGACGCGCCATGAAACGTACGCTCACAAAGCTTTGGCTCTCTGCCGCTTGCCTGTTCCTCGCCTTCGGATCCGATCCCGGCAGGGCACAACATTCTGGCGCGCACTCAACGCCGTCCCACGGCGCCGCGATCCCTCAGGCCGGCCCTGCCAATGCCGTGGTCGAATTTGAGAATGAGTCCATCGTCGTCGTTCGCATCCGAATGGCGCCAGGCGAGAAGACGCCGATGCATGACATCACGAGCGCGCGATTGGTGGTCTGGTTGACCGATGCATACCTGCGCGACACTCATCCTGACGGGCGCACCGATGAACTTCGTCGGCGAGCGGGAGATATCGACTGGGTCCCCGTGCAACGACATGCCGGCGAGAATCTCGCGCAAGAGCCGTTGGAATTTCTGGCCATCGTTCCGAAGGGGACAGGAGGGTCGGTGGGGAAGTAGTCGATCTTGGCCGCCCGACCGAATGGCTCGCTTTGCCCTCTCGCCGCGATGCGTCAGTGATTTCCGTGGTGCGGCTGTACCCCTGCGTATCCGCGCAATTCTCCGTAACGCCGCACCTGCTCCTGGGTCAAAATCGCCACCGTCGAAAGGTGATAGGCCAGATGCGCGTTCCGCAACTCCGCCTGCGTCGCTCCGATCGCCCGGGTCGCCGCCGCGAGCGAGACCGGCGTGACCGAGCGGGTGGCGAACAGCCGGTCGAGCTCGGCCTCCTCGCGGATCAGCCGTTCGCCGATCGGTACGGCCGCGGCCTTCATGGCAGCGTACAAGGCGTCGACGGCGCCACGCTGCTCCACCGTCAATCCCAGTTTGTCCGCAAGCTCCAGCACGTGTATCGGGCCTGGAAATCCATTCAGTTCCGCCGCAAGCGCAAGTCCCATTCCCCGGCCCGCTTTTAGGTCGGCGATCTGTTGCGCTGACAAGGCCTTGATCGGGCGTTGCTCATATCCGGCGTAGGGTTGCTCTTGCGCCGAGGCTGGCGCAAACCCGAGCAAGAGAACAATCGAAAGCACCATGCGATTCATGACGTTGCTCCCATGTCGCCACCCGAGTCGGTATTAGCATGGCACGATGCCGAGTGCATGCCACCATGCCTAGCGCACTATCGTTTGCCACGCTTCCGCCGCAAACTCGTTCCGAATTCTGCACGGGCGCACGACGGATGCGTTGCAAACCACAAGTAATGCTCTATCCTCGAAGCATCGGATGTCTTCGGCGCATTGAGTGCTACGAGGCGCGATGTCGGCCTTGACCAAAACTCTTCGCGTCAAAGCGGCGATCGTTCTGGCCGTGCTCTACGTGCTTTGCATCCTCGCGCCGGCCGTTGCCTTTGCGCTTTCCGACAATCCCGCCGTCGCACATTGCCTGACCGAAGGTCACGTCGGCGTGCACGATCACGGCGGCAAGCACGAACATGGCGGCAAGCTTCACGTCCATGCTGACGGCACCACCCATCAGCACCATGACGACGGCACCGCGCCGCAAGCCCCCGCCGATGATGGCAAGGGACCAATGGCGAGCTGTTGCGGGCTGTTCTCCGTCGTTGCAATTCCCGGCGAGCCGGTCCCCAGCTTCGGATTGGACAGCCTCGCTTCTGTAGTCTTGCCGGCTCTCGGTGAGGCCCTGAGCGGACGCGGTCCGGAGCGCATCAACCGGCCTCCCATCGTCTGACTGTCGGTAGTTGGAGTTGGCGGGCGCGGCCGTTGGTCTTGCGCGTCCGACCGCAATCGACAGTTGAGGAGTCCATGTCCTTACACTTTCGGACGTCCGATGCCGCCGGCGGACCGGCGGTCACGCGGGCATTCCGGCCCGAGTTCGGCACGGTCCTCATTCTGGCGGGCCTCGGCCCGGTGATGCTGCTTTCGGCTTGCACCTGGTTCTCGCCAGATGCGGGCATGGGCGTCGTCACGACGATCGCCCAGCAGGAGCTCAACAAGGACGCGGCTGCGATCCGCTCGCCCGAGGAGGCCGAAGCCGCGAGCGCCAGGGTGCGCCGCCTTCTCGGGCGCGTGCTCACGGCCGACGCGGCGGTCCAGGTCGCGTTGCTCAACAACCGCGGTCTGCAAGCGGCATACGACGAGCTCGCCATAGCCGATGCCGAACGGGTGGGACAAAGCCTTCCGCCCAATCCAACGTTTTCCTGGCGCCGCATCCAGGCGGGCCCGGCGCTCGAGAGCGAGATGCAGCTCGTCACCAATATCATCGCGCTTGCGACCTTGCCGGCGCGGTCCGAGATTGCCGCGGAACGCTTCCATCAAGCGCAGCTGCGCGCTGCCGAAGAGACGCTCCGCGTCGCCCACGAAGCGCGGCGCGCTTATTATCGCGCCGTTGCCGCACGCGAGCTCATTCACTTCCTGACGGAATCGCAGTCGGCGGCCGAAGTCGCGACCAAGTTGGCCGCGCGCCTCGGGGAAACCGGGGCAATGAACAAGCTCGATCAAGCGCGCGAGCAGGTCTTCTATGCCGATTTGACCGCGCAACTGGCAACCGCGCGCCAGCGCGAGGCAAGCGAACGCGAGGCGCTCATTCGCGCCATGGGCCTCTCCGGCGTAAATCTCGACTTCAAGCTTCCCAATGCGCTGCCGGCGGTGCCGCCTCGTGTTCAAACGTTGGCAGGGATCGAGGTGGACGCGGTCGCCCGGCGCGTGGATCTGCAGATCGCCCGCATCGAGCTCGACGTGCTCGCGAAGTCCTACGGACTCACGCAAGCCAGCCGCTTCATCAACATTCTCGACGGTGGCTACGCCGATAAGCTGGAAAAGAGAGTCGACGAGCGCAATTTGATGCGCGGGTTCGATATCCGCTTGCAAATCCCCATATTCGACTTCGGCGAGGTTCGCGTGCGCCAGGCCGAGGCCACCTACATGCAGGCCGTCAATCGGCTCCTCGCATTGGCGGTCAATGCGCGCTCCGAGGCGCGCGATGCCTACCGCGGCTACCGCTCGACCTACGAGATCGCAGGCCATTATCAGCGCGAGGTCTTGCCGCTGCGCAAGATCATCTCCGACGAAACGCTGCTTCGCTACAACGCGATGCTGATCGACGTGTTTTCGCTGCTGGCGGAGGCGCGCCAGCGCATTGCGGCGACGATCACGACCATCGAGGCCAAGCGCGATTTCTGGCTGGCAACCGTGGACCTCAAGGCAGCCGTCGCTGGCGGAGGCCGATCGGGCAACAGACAGGAACGAGCAAACCCCCTGGCGGTATCCGCCGGCGACGCCGGCGCGCGTTGAACAAGGAGAATACCCATGATTTCACGCAGAGGCTTTCTCGGCACCGCCGCGGTGCTGGCAAGCGCAACCGCGGTCAGCGGGCGCGTGCAGGCGGCAAGCATCCCGGAAGCGCCGAGCACCAAGACCACCGCGATGCAGCCGCCGATCTTTCCGACGAGCGGGCCCGATTATCAACCCGTGGTCACGCTCAACGGCTGGACCTTGCCCTGGCGCATGAACGGCGACTGGAAGGAATTTCACCTCCTGGCCGAGCCGGTGGTGCGCGAATTTGCGCCGGGCATGAAGGTGAACTTGTGGGGCTACAACGGCCAGGCGCCGGGACCCACGATCGAGGCGGTCGAAGGCGACAAGGTGCGCATCTTCGTCACCAACAAGCTGCCGGAGCATACGACGGTCCACTGGCACGGCATGTTGCTGCCGAATGGAATGGACGGGGTCGGCGGCGTGACCCAGCCGCACATCAAGCCGGGACAGACCTTCGTCTACGAGTTCGAGCTGAAGCACAGCGGGACGTTCATGTATCACCCGCATTCCGACGAAATGGTTCAGATGGCGATGGGCATGATGGGCATGTTCGTCGTGCATCCGCGCGACCTGAAGTTTCGGCGCGTCGACCGCGACTTCGTCTTCATCATGAGTGCCTACCTCGTCGATCCCGGCACGTCTCTGCCGAAGGTCGCCGAGATGACCGATTTCAACATGTGGACCTGGAACAGCCGCGTGTTTCCGGGCATCGATCCCATGCCGATGCGGCTTGGCGACCGCGTGCGGGTGCGCATGGGCAATCTCACCATGACCAACCATCCGATCCACCTGCACGGCCATCGCTGCGCGGTGAGCTGCACGGACGGCGGGTGGGTGCCCGAGAGCGCGCAGTGGCCCGAGACGACCATCGACGTGCCGGTCGGTGTCATCCGGGCATTCGACATGGTTGCCGATAACCCCGGCGACTGGGCCTTCCACTGCCACAAGACCCATCACGCCATGAACGCGATGGGACACGACATCAAGAACTTCATCGGCGTCGACAAGCGCGATGTGACGCGGCAGGTCCGCAAGCTCGTGCCCGACTACATGCCGATGGGAAGCACGGGCATGGCTGAGATGGGCGCAATGGAGATGCCCCTGCCTGAAAACACGCTGCCGATGATGACGGGCTTCGGCCAATTCGGGCCGATCGAGATGGGCGGCATGTTCACCGTCATGAAGATCCGCGAAGGCCTTGCGGCCAACGATTACAAGGACCCGGGCAACTATCGGCACCCGCAAGGCACGGTCGCGTACGAAGTCGCGAACTCATCCGCGCCATCGCCCCGCCGAAACGGCCCCGCCGCCCAGCCCAATGCCGGGCCCAAGGCAGTCAAACCCGGAAGTAACCACAAGGGACATTGAAAAAGTCGCCATGCTGAAACTTACCGGCCTCGTCGCGGCCGTTGGCCTCTTGCTGACGGCGACCGCGGCAATCTTGGCGACGCATGTCGCAATGCCGCGCCCGGCATCAGCGCATGAGGATCACGGACATTTCTCGGCGGGCGAGCCGGGTGATCCCAAGAAGCCCGCGCGCGTCGTCAACATCAAGATGTTCGAGGGCAGCGGAAAGATGGGTTTCGAGCCCGCGCGCATCGAAGTGCGAAGAGGGGAACAAGTCCGTTTCGTTCTGCAAAACGATGGCGAGGAGGATCACGAATTCATCCTCGCTACGGTCGCTGAAAATCGCAAGCACGCGCAGGTGATGAAAAAGAATCCAGACATGGAGCATGACGATCCGAATGCAAAGCGCCTGCTGCCGCACGGCCACGGCGAGATCGTTTGGAAGTTCACCAAGCGCGGTCAATTCGAGTTCGCGTGCCTCATCCCCGGCCACTATGAGAAGGGCATGTTCGGCCAGATCATCGTGAAGTGAGAGGCCCAAAATGAGACGACACATGCGAAAAATGAGCGTCATGGCCGCGAGCATGCTCGTCCTCTCGGGCGGGATGCTTGCGAGCGTGACCCTGGCTCAAGCTCCCATGGTCAACGGCCAGGTGACGAAGATCGACGAGGCTGCCGGCAAAATCACGCTTAAGCACGGCCCGATCAAAAAGCTCGACATGAACGAAGGGATGACGATGGTCTTTCGCGTGCAGGATCCGGCGATGCTCAAACGAGTGAAAGTCGGCGAAAAGGTCAGATTCGATGCCGATCGCATCAACGGGCAGATCACCGTCACGAAAATCGAAAAGGCCAGGTGATCATCACCGGGTCCACTGGCTCGATAAATTTTGTGACTACATGCCAACTACCCTATTGACTACATATTGAGGCTATGCTAGAAGGTTCGCAGCCTTGCTCATTGAGGGCGTGTTCTAGAGAGGCGATGTTCCCCTACTTGACATAAGGTTAGACATGGGTTATTGTCCTTCCATCAGTCGGGAGGGACTTCTTATGGCTACACGTCGTCCAAAGCCGGTCCATCAGATGACCTCGGCTCAATTCGACGCCATGTTTCCGGTCGGAGATGAGGACGCCTGCAAAGCCTACTTGAAGGCTAGGCGTTGGCCAGACGGCGTGCATTGCCCGCGCTGCGGCAATCCCAAGGTCTATGATCTCAAAACCCGCAAGTGGCATTGGCAATGCACCCAATGCGCCCCCGGCGGTTCTACGGGCTATCGATTTTCGATCATTGCCGGGACGATCTTCGAAAATACGAACAAGCCGCTGCGAGATTGGTTCAAAGTCACGCATCTGATGATGACCAGCAAGAAAGGCATCAGCGCGCGGCAGCTGTGGCGCTACATGGGCTTTGGTTCGCTTAAAACGGCTTGGTATATGGCACACCGCATCAGGGCCGCTCTTATCGAGCCTGAGACTAAGCTTGGCGGCATTGTAGAGGTCGATGAAACCTATATCGGCGGCAAGAGCATCAACAAGCACGGCGGCAAGAGCGGTATTGTCGGCGGCGTTCGCGGTAAAACCCCGATCATTGGCGCGGTCAGCCGCAAAGGAAGCGTTGTCACTCGCGTCTTGCAGCACATCACCAAACAAGCCGCCGAAGCTTTCGTTCGTGAAACCGTTTCGCATAAGGTCAGTTTGCTCGCGACCGATCAGAGCCGCGTCTATGACGGGCTGACCGATTATCCGCACGGCACCGTCGATCACGGCATACGACAATATGTTGTTGGCGCAATCCACACGAACACGATTGAGGGCTTTTGGTCCATCTTCAAACGCGGGATCGTCGGAAGCTTCCACAAGGTCAGCGCCAAATACATGCCGCTCTATGTTGCGGAATTTCAGTTCCGATACAACAATCGGGAGAACGCGGACATCTTCGGAACGGCGATTGAAGGCTGTTAATTCCGCAACACCTGGCAAAATGAGGATTGTACCATAAACACCAGCGACCCATCCGATAACCAACGCCAGAGCGGTAATGGCCGCACGTCTCTTATCGTTTCTTTGGTTGGGATTATCATCGCAGCTATCTTGGCGAATACGAACAATCCCAAACGACCCCAAGATAAAACACAACAACAAAAACGCAGCGCCCTTCGCGATCCTATAGTATGGGCCACCATAGGCATCTTTCTTGCTACTGCTGCGGCTGTGGGCGTAGCCATTTTGCAATGGCTCACTCTGGAAAAAACTGATGGCACTCTCAAGGACACGCTCGCGACAAACAAAGAAATTCAACGCGCCTTCATGTACGTCAAAGATGTTTGGTGGCGTCCACTTCCAGAGCGCTCTCCAAAAGATTGGTGGGCTCTGCCAAATTGGGAGAATATGGGTATTACACCTATCAAATATGGTGCTTTCGGCTTGGGATGCGGCACGGTCACCGGCAAAGAGACAATTGTAGATCCCTACGATCTTAAAAAGGTAATAGTTCTGCAAAAACGATGGTCTGAAATCAGTCTCGTCGTGGGACCGAAGCAGAATAAATTTGGCGGCACTTGCTTTTGGCCAACGGACACAATTTTGGCCGGGCAGCGCGAAGAGCAAACACTGTATGTCCTCGCCGAAGCGATCTACACGGACATTTTTGATAGGGAGCGTATTACGCGCTTTTGCGAACGGGCTTATCGCTTCAATGGCGATTTCTCCGCCCCCTCGCCGGGGTTCAACATAGCTAACATCCCTTGCACTCGTTTCAACTGCACCGACGAGCAATGCCGCGCCGAAGAAAACTAGCCCAACAGTCCAAGCAGCCACGCCAGCGCGAACAGAAACCAAGCGCAGGCGCTTACAAATCTGGCGAGGGCGCGAAAGAGAGCCGCCCAGTCTTTGATTCGGCTGCGGGGGCGTGATTTTGGTTTCATGGGTGCCGCCATAACGACACCCCGGCCGCGTCAACCGATGAATCCACAGATTTACGGTCGGCTGTAGCCAATATTGATGACGGGCCGTAGCAAAACGACCAATTCGCCGTGACGGTCCAGAACCAGCCAAAACATGGCCGATCCGATCCGTAAGCCATTGGAATAGGCCGCTCCCGGGCTTATGTCGAGTCCGGGAACATCGCCTCTAGAGACGATCCTGAATGCGGAGCGAGGCGTGGCGTCCCGCGGCGGGCGGTCCGTAACCGCGCGCCTCGGGAGGCAGGGACCCCGCCCTCTAGGCACTACGACCTGGGTGCGAGGAGCTCGCTGTAACCGATCCGGCGCAAATGCCGGTGAGAGAAGCGCGGCCCCGGGAGCCTAAAACCGCCACGGTGGAGCGCCGAGAGGCGAGCGTCCCGCGTCATGGGACGCAAGGCGCCTCGCTAGGCGCCTGGCCTGCCGCGTCATGTGCAGGCCCAACGGGTGTTCCGCCGAGCACCCGAACGTCTCTCGGCGCTCCGCCCACCCCTCGATTCGGGGTGAGTGAAACAAAGTTGCAAACCCCGGGCGCAGAAACGCGCCGCGGGAACGAGGGAGTGCGTGTTGTTGATACGAAGCCGAGGATCATTTCGCCATCGGGTCGTCCCCGCGAAAGCGGGGATCCATAATCACTGCCAGTGGTTATGGATCCCGGCTCTCGCTGCGCTCGGCCGGGACGACGATGGCTTGGTCCGAGCGAAGCACCAACCTGCGGCTGTACGAAATCGCCGCCGGCGCAATTCCCTTGTTTCCGGGTTGTTATTTACAATGAGCGGCGCAACTGCAGCGTGTCGCGCGTTTCAGCGGCCTTCGCGCATCCAGGTGGCGGCGAGACTCCCGACCAGGAGCAGGAGCCCGATCAAGCCGGCGAACACCGGCAGCACGCCGATGCCGCGCACCACGCTCGCCTCGCGCGTGCGCAGTCCGAGCCAGTCGTCACCGTGGTAGACGTCGCTCGAGCGCACCGCGACGATGCGCGGCACATGCACGCCGCTGCCGTTCTCCACCCGCACGACGTCGCCGCCGGTGGCGTTCGCGAGCGGCGCCAGCACCTCGGTGGTCGAGGTGACCTCGGTGAATTCGCGCGGATTGGCGGGGCCCACATTGGCGAGCGCGTTGAGCGTGCCGTCGGTCGCGCGCCACAGCCCAAGCTCGTTCGCTTCGATGGTCGCGCGCCACACCCCCGGCTCGGCCGGAGCGAGCGTGAGCGCGCGGGTCTTGCCCGACGGCGTCGTGAGCGTGACGTCGCTGACGGTGTCGGACATGGTCTGGCGCTGCACCGTGAGATCGCGCCCACGCACCAGCAGCCGAAGCGCTTCCTCCTCCAGATCCGGTTGCTTCATCAGCCAGTGCGACAGCCGCCGCAGCAAGTCGATGTGCGGCCCGCCGCCCTCGAAGCCGCGCGCCCACAGCCAGATATGGTCGGACAGCAGCAGCGCGACGCGCCCGTCGCCTTCGCGCGACAGCACCAGCAACGGTTTGTTGTCCGGGCCGTGCATCACGGTCGTGCCTTTGGATGCTCGGCTGTCGACGACGCGGAACCAGCGGCTCCAATGCGGCGGGTCTTGGTCGCCGCCCTCGAGGCCGCGCGTCACCGGATGGCGCTTGCCGAGGTCGGTGAGCTCGGCGCGGAACGCGCCGTCGGTGGTGCGGCCGTTCGGCTCGGCCGGCAGAATGACGTCGAGCGGCGTGCGCCAGATGCTGGTCGGGCTGGCGTAGTCGGGTCCGGCCGCCACCAGCACCGCGCCGCCTTGGCGCACGTAGCGCGCGATATTGTCGAAATAGATGATCGGCAGCACCCCTTGCCGCGCATAGCGGTCGAAGATGATGAGCTGGAAGTCGTTGATCTTCTGCTGGAACAGCTCGCGCGTCGGAAACGCGATCAGCGACAATTCGTTGATCGGCGTGCCGTCCTGCTTCTCGGGCGGACGCAGAATGGTGAAATGCACGAGGTCGACGCTGGCGTCGGACTTGAGCAGGTTGCGCCACGTTCGCTCGCCCGCATGCGGCTCGCCGGACACGAGCAGGACGCGCAGCTTGTCGCGCACGCCGTCGATGGAGACGACCGCGCGATTGTTGACGCCAGTGAGCTCGCCCTCGAGCGCAGAGGCTTCGATCTCGACGATGTTCGCCCCGGCATGGGGTATCGGCACGGTGACGCTGACGTTCCCGCCCACGCGCACGGTGCGGTTCTCGATCGTCTCGCCGTCGCGCCGCACCGCCACCTGCGCCGAGCCCGCCGGCGCGCCCTGATCCTCGACGCGGAAGGTGATGGTCTGCGCTTGCCCGACGATGCCGAAGCGCGGGGCGGTCACCAGCACGACGCGGCGGTCGCGCTCGCCCTTGTGACCGGTGATCAACCCGTGCACCGGCGCGGCAAAGCCGAGCGCCGCGACCTCGCCCGGCACGTCGTGCACGCGCCCGTCGGTGATGAAGATGGCGCCGGCCACGCGGTCGTGGGGAACGTCGGAGAGCGCCGAGGACAGCGCCGTGAACAATCGCGTGCCGTCGGTCTCGCCGTCGGCCTGGCCGGCCTCGACGAAACGTACCTCCATGCCGGGAATGCGTGCGAGCCGCTCCGCCAGCGCCGCGCGCACCGCCTCGGTTTGCTGCCAGCGGTCGCCGAACTCCTGGCTCGGGCTCTTGTCGACGACGACGGCGGCGACCGAGGTCAGCGGGTCGCGGTCTTCGCGCGTGATCGACGGATTGGCGAGCGCGAGCACAAACAGCGCGAGCGCGATGGCGCGAACCAACGCGGCGCGGGTGCGGGCGAACACGAGCAGCAGCGCGAGCGCGAACGCAACCGCAGCCGCCGCCCACACGACGTAGGCGGGTACGAGCGGAGAGAATGAAATACCGAAATTCAACCGTTCATACTCCTAAATTGGGCCACGTGTCCCGGATGCGGTGCAGCGTGCAGCGCGTCAGCGCGGAACGGTGCACCGCTGATCCGGGATCGTCACGGACCGTAACGGTCCCGGCTCTGCAGCGCACCGCTACGCTTCGCTTCGCGCTGCGCTGCGTCGGGGACACGCCGCTTGAGTTCGTGCCCATATGCCTGCGCGAAGACGAAAGGTTCTCACTGTCCCAGCCGTTCGAGCAGCGCCGGAACGTGGACCTGGTCGGCCTTGTAGTTGCCGGTGAGCGTGTACATCACGATGTTGACGCCGGCGCGGAACGCGAATTCGCGCTGGCGCGGCTCGGCGGAGACGAGCGGCAGCATGGCCTGGCCGTCTTGGCGCATCGCCCAGGCACCGGCGAAATCGTTCGACGTGATGATGATCGACGATACGCCGTCGCCGGCGCGCGCCGGACGGCTCACCGGCTCGTCGTCGTTGACGGCAGGCAGCGCTTCCACCCACAGCTGGCCGGAGCTGAAGCGGCCCGGAAAGTCCTTCAAGAGATAGAACGTCTTCGTCAGCACGTGGTCGCGCCGCACCGGCTCGAGCTCGGGAATGTCGAGCGAGGAGAGGATGGCGCGCAGCGCCTGCATGCCCGGCCCGCGGGTTTCGCCGCCGGCGCCGGCAGGCGCTTCGACCGCGTCGCGCGTGTCGAACAAGACGGTGCCGCCCTGCTTCATATAGGCGTCGATGTGCTCGAGCGCCTCGCGGTTGGGCTTGGCCGCGCTCGGCACGATCGGCCAATAGATCAGCGGATAGAACGCAAGCTCGTCGCGCGCGGGATCGAGCCCGATGGGCTCGCCCGCCTCGAGCGCGGTGCGCTGGGCGAGGAACAAGGTGAGGCCCTGGAGCCCGGCCTTGCTGATGCGGTCGACCTCGGCGTCGCCGGTGATGACGTAGGCAAGCCGCGTCTCGAGCGTCGATCGCAAGGCTTGCTCGTCGCTGCTCTGCGCGAACGCGCGCGGCGAGGCCATCAGCGCCGCGGCGAAGATGGCGAGCGCGAGCGCGGTCGCCGCCGGCCGCCGCCGGCGCAGGAGTTGCCCGATCCCGCCGGCGAGCAGGAACACCACGAGCGCGTCGAGCGCGAGCAGCGCGAGCGCGCCCAGCAGGATGGGTCCGCGCAGATCTTCAGGTTCGCTCATTCGGTAGGCCTCCCGGACCGCGTGCAGCGCGGAGAAATCGAGCGGCGCGAGCCGGTCGTCGGGCGCGAGCGCGTTGACCGCCAGCAATCCCTCGGGCGGCCCGTAAAGCCCCGGCGGATGATCGAAGGTCGCGCGCCCGGTAAAGCTCGCCGGCACGGGACGCGCGGTCGGCGGCGGCGGCCCGAACAGGCCGAATCCGTCGAGAATGCGCGTCGGCGGCAACACTTCGCGGCTGTTGCGGGCGCCGGCGCCGGTGGCATCGCTCGCCGCCACCGAACCGGCGTAGGACACGATTCGCTTGAGCATCTCGACGAATGTGCCCGATAGCGGCAGGTCTGACCAGCGCGTATCGGCGGTAACATGAAACAGCACGATCAGCCCCTTGCCGCGACGTTGCGCGGTCACCAGCGGGGTGCCGTCGGCGAGCGTCGCCCAGGTGCGCTCGGTCAGCGTGGCATCGGGCTCGGCCAGCACCTGGCGGCTCACGCTGACGTCGCTCGGCACCACCATGCCGAAGAACGGGCTCTCGCGCGCGAAGGCGTTGAGCTGCTGCGGCTGCTCCCACGACAGGCTGCCGCCGAGAATACGCCCGCCGCGTCTGAGTTTTACCGGCACGAGATCGTCGTCGGCGGCCGCGAGATGCGGACCGGCAAAGCGCACCAGCACGCCACCGTCGTCGAGCCAGCGCACGAGGCGGTCGCGCGCCTCGGCGACGTTGCCCACGTCGGCGAGGATCACCATCGGCAGCCGTTGCTCGATGAACTGGTTCACCGCCTGCGCCGGCGAGCCGCGATCGGCGAGCCGCACGTCGGCGAAGGGTCCGAGCGCGCGCGTGAGGTAGTAGGTCGAGGCCAGAAGCGGCTGCGCGGTGTCGGCGGTCGATCCGGTGATGACGCCGATCGAGCGCCGCCGCCAGCGCTTGTCGAGCAGCGACACCGCGCCCGCCGAGCGCTCGCCTGCGATTTCCAATCGCGCGATGTCGTTGCGGATCTCCACGGGCATGGTGAGCTCGGCCTCGCTCTCGCGCTCGCCGTCCCTGAAGATGAACGAGGTATCGCCGAGCGGGAGGCCCTTGAGGTCGAGCGCGCGCACGGTGCCGGTTTCGCCAACGCCGTTGCTCGCGCGCAAGACTTTCACCGTCAGCGCGCCCGCGGCATTGTCGGCGGCTGCGAGCGCGCGCGCGCTCGCGACGCCGCCGTCGATCACGGTGATGGGCCGCTGCTCGATGAGCCGCCCGAGCGCCGCGACGAACTCGCTGCCGCCGCCGAGATCGACGCCGTCGGAGAGCCAAACGAGCTCGACCTCGGGCGTGGCGGCGAGGAAGCGCCCGAGCGCCGGCAGCGCATCCGCGCGCTCGACCGCGTGCGGCTTCGGCTTGATTTGCTTGATCCGCACGCGCGCGGCCGCCGGCGTCTCGAAGGAAATATCGCGCGCCGGCTCCGAGAGCGGGATCAGCGCGACGCCGCGCTGATCCGCTTCCGCGCGTGCGATCAGATCCTCGGCGGTGCGCATGCGCGCGTCCCAGGTGCCCGCCGCCGGGAAGCCGTCGTCGATCAAGAGCGCGAGCGGCGCCTTGGCGGTCGAGGTCGCAACCGGCGGATTCCACAACGGACCGGCGGCCGCGATGATCACGAGCGCGGCGAGCGTCAGACGCAGCAGCGTGAGCCACCACGGCGTGCGTTGCGGCGTCTCCTCCCGGGGCGCGATGTCGAACAGGAGCCGCGTCGGCGGGAACGCGATGCGGCGCGGCTGCGGCGGAATGAGGCGCAGCAGCCACCACAGCACCGGCAGACTCAAGAGCCCGAGCAGGACCAGCGGCTGGGCGAAGCCGAGCGGGAGCCCAGCGATCATGCCTGCCTCCGCGCTTGCCCGGCGACGCGCAGACGGCCGCTGACCATCGCGCCCGGAGGAGGCGCGCCCAGACGCGCATGCAGCGCGAGCAAGAGTTCGGTCGCCGGCCGGTCGGTGCGATGGATGGTGAAGCTCCAGCCGAGCTTGTCGGTCTCGGCGCGGATTTCCGCGCGATGACGCGCGACGCGCGTCTCGTATTCATGCTTCCAGGCCTCGGCGCGGCCGGCGGTGATGGAGCCCGCGCCTTCGGGCTCGATGAACTCGACGCGGCCGGAATAAGGAAAGGTCTCTTCCGCCGGATCGACGATCTGCACGGTGTGGCCGTGGGCGCCGGTTGCCGAGAGCTGCGCCAGCGTGGCGCGCACCTGCGCCATCGGGCTCCAGAAGTCCGACACCACCACGATTTCGGCGAGCGAGGAGGGCGCAAACAGCGGCGGCAGGCTGGGCCGCTCGGCGACGTCGTGGACGATCGCGTTCGCCATCTTGTCGAGCACGTTGCGGCTGCCGGTGGGCCGCATCAAGCCTGGCATGCCGACGCGCTCGCCCGCCTGCACCAGAATTTCGGCGAGCGCAAAGGCGACGACCAAGCATCGATCGAGCTTGGATTCCTGGGCGAGCTGGGAGCGAAACGCCATGGACGGCGAACGATCGGGCCACAGCCACACCGTGTGCGCGGCCTCCCATTCCTGCTCGCGCACGTAGAGATGCTCGTCGCGGGCGGAGCGCCGCCAGTCGACGCGGCGCGCCGGCTCGCCCGACAGGAAGCGGCGGTATTGCCAGAAATTTTCGCCCGGCCCGGCCCGCTTGCGGCCGTGCAGTCCGTGGATGACGGTGGCGGCGATGCGGCGCGCCTCTAGAATCAGGCGCGGCATGGTTTGCGCGAGCGAGCGGGCCTCGCCGCTCGCGCGCTGCGTCGCCTTGATCTCGTGCTTGTCCGCGCGCTGCCGTGCCGCTGCCATGCGACTATCCGATGCGCGTCTTGAGCTTGCCGATGACGCCTTCCATGCTCTCGCCGTCGGCGCGCGCGGCGAAGGTGAGCGCCATGCGGTGCTTGAGGATCGGCTCCGCCATGGCCATGACGTCGTCGATCGACGGCGACAGCCGCCCGTCGATGAGGGCGCGGGCGCGCGCCACCAGCATGAGCGCCTGGCTCGCGCGCGGGCTCGGGCCCCAGGAGATCAGCTTGCCGATCTCGCCGCTCTCGGGGCCGGGTCGCGCCGAGCGCACGAGGTTGAGGATCGCCTCCACCACCGATTCGCCGACCGGCAGCCGGCGCACGAGGCGCTGCGCCGCCAACAGCTCATCCGCGGTCATGGTCGGCTTGGGCTTGCTCTCTTCCGTGCCGGTGGTGTCGAACACGATTTTGCGCTCGGCCGCGTGATCGGGATAATCGACGTCGATCTGCATCAGGAAGCGGTCGAGCTGCGCCTCGGGCAGGGGATATGTGCCTTCCTGCTCGATCGGGTTCTGGGTCGCGAGCACGTGGAAGGGGCGCGGAACGTCGTGCCGATTGCCGGCAACCGTCACGTGGTGCTCCTGCATCGCCTGCAGCAGCGCGGATTGGGTGCGCGGGCTCGCGCGGTTGATTTCGTCGGCCATCAACAGCTGACCGAAGATCGGGCCGGGGATGAAGCGGAAGCTGCGTTTGCCGCCGGGACTCTCGTCCAGCACTTCGCTGCCCAGGATGTCGGACGGCATGAGATCCGGGGTGAACTGGATGCGGCGGGCGTCGAGCCCGAGCACGATGCCCATGGTCTCGATCAGCTTGGTCTTGGCGAGGCCGGGAAGGCCGATCAACAGCGCATGGCCGCCGCAGAGCACGGTGATGAGCGCCTGCTCGACCACGCCTTCCTGCCCGAAGATCACGCTGCCGATCGCGGCCTTGGCGGCGGCGACCTGGGCGCCGGTCGCTTCCGCTTGGCGCACGATCATGTCTTCGAGCTTTTCCAGCCCTTCGGTGGCTACCGCCATGTCATCAGCTCCTTGTTATCTGACCGTCGTCCGTGCCGGTTATGGTCCACACCGTCGATTGAGCCCATTGATTGACCAAAAAACGTGCAACATTCGGGCCATTGTCGCGCGCAACAGTGGATGCGGAGCGGTTGGCGCCCACGAATCCCTCACAACTGTTGGAGATTACGCTATTTTTCACTGGGTGCGATCCCGCCTCGGCGCAGGTCTGCCACGATCGCCCCAGAACTCGGCCGGGCCGAAAGGGTCGCAAACGCTTGAACTTTTCCGGTCCAACCCAGGCCTGGGCAGCGCGGATAGGCTCGCTCGCGATCGCGACCAGCAAGGAAACAGCCGGTCACCGCACAAGTTCCGGGCAGACAATGCCAGACGAAGGGCAGGGGGTGCGCTCAACTGATCGTGAGACTCAAGCCGTCTCCCGCCGGCAGCGGCGAAGGAAGAGGCAATCCTGGGGCCTGATCGTTGAAGGGTTTTGGTCTTTGGCCAGGGAGATAGGCCGGTGAAAGCCTCGACCCGCAAGGTCACCTCCGCGCGATTGGGCGCTGATCCGTCCCGCGGCGGCGAACTGCGCCACAAGGCCAATCCCTGGTTGCTGGCGCTTACCGCGACCGGCGTCGTGTTCGGCGATATCGGGACGAGCCCGCTCTATACCTTGTCCGTCACGCTGAGCGCGAGCGGCCAACCGGTCCCGACCGCGGTCGACGTTCTCGGCATCATCTCGCTCATCTTCTGGGCGCTGATGGCGATGGTGTCGCTCAAATACGTCGTGCTCGTGCTGCGCGCCGACAACGACGGGGAAGGCGGAATCCTGGCGCTGCTGTCGCTGGTGGAGCGAGTGACCAACGGTCCGAGGATCCCGATTCTGGTCCTGCTCGGTATCGTGGGCGCCGCTTTGCTTTATGGCGACGGCATCATCACGCCGGCCATTTCCGTGCTTTCCGCCGTCGAGGGCCTCAAGCTCGTCACGCCGGCGCTCGAAGATTTCGTCTTGCCGATTACGCTCGCGATCCTGATCGGGCTGTTCGCGATGCAGCGCCGCGGCACCGCGAGCATCGGCCGCCTGTTCGGCCCGGTGATGGTCGGCTGGTTCGCCGTGATCGCATTGCTCGGCGCCGTCAATATCTGGGCGGCGCCCGAAATACTCAAAGCGCTCAGTCCGCATGAGGCCGCACGTTTCGTGTTCGCGAATCCTCTCGTTGCCTTCGCGGTGATGGGCGGCGTGTTCCTTGCGCTTACCGGCGCGGAAGCGCTTTACGCCGATATGGGCCATGTCGGTCCCACCGCCATCCGCCGCGCCTGGTTCGGCCTGGTGCTGCCGGCGCTGCTGCTCAACTATTTCGGCCAGGGCGCGCTCGTCCTCGCCGATCCCACGGCGATCGACAGCCCGTTCTACAAGTTGGCGCCGCATTGGGCCCTGATTCCGCTGGTCGCGTTGGCGACGCTGGCGACCATCATCGCCTCCCAAGCGCTCGTCTCCGGCGTCTTCTCTCTCACTCGGCAGGCGATGCAGATGGGGCTTTGCCCGCGCATGCGGATCGTGCCGACATCGAGCGAGGAAGCCGGTCAGATCTACGTGCCGACCGCCAATTGGCTGTTGATGATCGGCACGCTGCTGATCGTCGTGCTGTTCAAGAGCTCGGAGAATTTGGCCGGCGCCTACGGCATCGCGGTGTCCGGGACCATGTTGGTCACGACCATCCTGCTCTATCGCGTGGCGATCGGACGCTGGCAATGGCCGCCCGCGCTCGCAATCCTCATCATCGTGGTCTTTGGCGCCGTCGACGCGACTTTTCTCGCCTCCAACTCGCTGAAGATCGTCCACGGCGGCTGGTTCCCGATCACCGTCGGCGGCGCGATGGTGGTTTTGATGCTGTGTTGGCGCCAGGGCTCCTCGCTCGTGCGCCATCGCCTACAGGACATGTCGATGCCGCTCAACCGCTTCCTCGCCAACGTCGACAAGATGGTGGTGGCGCGGACGCCGGGCGTGGGCGTGTGGCTGACCAAGGTCGCCCACGGCGCCTCGCCGGTCTTGCTGCATCATGTCAAGCATAACATGGTGATGCACGAGACCATGATCCTGATGACCGTCGTCGCCGACCGGCGGCCGCGGGTCGCGGTTGCCGAGCGCCATTCGATCGAGCGCCTCGGCCACGGCATCTATCACATCCAGGTGCGGCTCGGCTTCATGCAGACGCCGGACATTCCCATGACGCTCAAGAATTGTAAGATGCTGGGCTTCGAGGTCGATCTCGAGCACGTGCACTACTACATCGCCCATGAAATCGTGGTCCGCCGCGCGCGGAACTCGGCGATGGCGGCGGTGCCGTTCGCGATCTACGCGTTCCTCACTCGGATCGCGAGCCGGGCTCCCGACTTCTTCAAGATTCCCCATGAGGGGGTGTTGGAAGTGGGCTTCCACATCGAGATCTAAACGTCGCCCCGCGCCGCTTGCCCCGCAACCGCTGCGGACAATACGCCTCCCTCGCCAGCAGCGCCGAAATGCTACACTTGATCTGCCACTATTCCCGAGCGCAGATCGCAGCCATGGCGCAGGAGACGGAACAGCGCGGGTTGGACGCCATCGCGGGGGTGGCGCGCGAGGCCTCGCGCAAAGGCCCGCCGCCGGTGCATCTGTGGAATCCGCCGTTTTGCGGCGACCTCGATATGCGCATCGCCTCGGACGGCACCTGGTTCTACCTCAAGACCCCAATCGGACGGGTGGCGTTGGTGAAGCTCTTCGCCTCGGTGCTCAAGCGGGAAGGGGACAGATATTTTCTGGTCACGCCGGTCGAGAAATGCGGGATCGTCGTCGAGGACGCGCCGTTCCTCGCAGTCGAACTCAGGGCGGAGCAAACTGCCCGAGGCCGGGTGCTGTATTTCCGCACCAATGTCGACGACTGGGTGGCGTGCGGGCGCGATCACGCGCTGCGCTTCGAGCGCGAGGCAGAGACCGGAGGGCTCAAACCCTATCTCCACGTGCGGCGCAACCTCTGGGCCAAGGTGACGCGCGCGTTGTTCTACGATCTCGTCGAACTCGGCGAGGAGCGCGACCTCGGCGGGGAGCGCATGTTCGGCCTCGCCTCGGCGGGGGAGTTCTTCGCCATGGCGCCAGCCGCGAGCCTGCGGGACTTCATGTGATGGATGCGGCGCTGCCGAGCGGCGCAACGAGCCACGACTTCTTTCGCCGCGCCCGCACGCGGCTCACCCTCGACGTGCCGCCCGCGCTCGACGACCCGACGGTCGAGGCCAAGCGCGGCGATCTCGATCTCGATCCCGCGATGTGGGAGCAGGTCGGGGTGAAGGCGACGCGGCCGGCCGCGGTGCTCGTCCCGGTCATCGACCGCAGCGAGCCTGCGGTCTTGCTTACGCTGCGCACCGAGCTTCCGAGCCATCCCGGACAGATCGCGTTTCCCGGCGGCAAGATCGAACCGCAAGATCGCACCCCCGCCGATGCCGCGTTGCGCGAGGCGGCGGAGGAGATCGGGCTCGCCCGGGCGCTGATCGAGCCGATCGGCTATCTCGACCTTTATCTCACCTTCTCCGGCTTTCGCATCTTGCCGACGGTCGCGCGCGTTGCTTCCGACTACAAGCTCGTGCTGAGCGAGCGGGAAGTGGCCGACGCCTTCGAGGTTCCGCTCACCTTCCTGATGGACGCGCAGAACCACGCGCTTCACAGCCGCGACTGGAAGGGTGTGACACGCAGGTATTACGCCATGCCCTTCGGCGAGCGCTACATTTGGGGCGTGACCGCGGGGATTTTGCGCAATTTGTACGAGCGGATTTATGAGGGCTGAGGCGTGCGCGATGTCTCGTGCGGGGGATGCGCGTGCATGGGTACGTTTGCACGGCCGGCCGCGATCGCGCTCCGCGCGAGCGACGGTCGGCGGCACGACCACTCGGCGTCGCCTTCGTTGTAATATTGCGCGTGGCGATTCTTGCGCTGGGCCTCGAGTTTCGTGGTCGCCGTCCGCTCGCGCGGCGCGCGGCACCGAGGCCGCGCGCTAACGTCCTCGCCCGGGACTTGAGACCGATGATCCGCCCTGTCCTCACCGAAATCGCTCTGTTTCTGGCGCCGTTCCTGATCTACGTCGTCTTCCTGTGGGCGACCCAGGCGGGCGTGCTGCATCCCAACTCTTGGAGCCTGCCTCGCGTCGCGTGGCTGGTGATTGCAGCGCTCGTGCTCATGATCGGCAGTTTCGTCGTGCTGGCGCAGTGGGGCGGCTCGCCGCCGGGCTCGACCTACGTTCCGGCCCATATCGAGGACGGACAATTCGTGCCGGGCGAGACGAAGTGATGCAAGCTCGGCGCCGCCTCGATGCCGAATGGCTGCGAGAGGCGCCGCTGCGCGGCATTCTCGCCGCGCTCGAGCGCGACGGCGAGGAAGCCCGCGTCGTCGGCGGCGCGGTGCGCAACGCGCTTATCGGCGAGCCGCACGGCGACATCGATATCGCCACTACCGCGCTCCCGCCCGAAGTGAGCCGCCGGGTCGAGGCTGCAGGCTTCAAGGCCGTGCCCACCGGCATCGAGCACGGTACCGTGACGGTCGTGGCCGCCGGCCGGCCGTTCGAAGTCACGACCTTGCGCGAAGACGTCGAGACGTTCGGGCGCCATGCCACGGTGGCCTTCGGCCGCGACTGGAAGCGCGACGCCGAGCGGCGCGACTTCACCATGAACGCGCTGTCGCTCACCCGCGATGGAACCATCTACGACTATGTGGGCGGGCTCGCCGATATCGAGGCGCGGCGCGTGCGCTTCATCGGCGACGCGGCGACGCGCATCGCCGAAGACTATCTGCGTATCCTGCGGTTCTTCCGCTTCCACGCCGCCTATGGTGAGGGCGCTCCCGACCCGCAGGGCCTCGCCGCCTGCATCGACGCGCGCGCCGGCCTCGAGCAATTGTCGCGCGAGCGCGTGCGCATGGAGGTGTTCAAGCTCCTCGTTGCCAAGCACGCGGTGCCGACGCTCGCGCTGATGACGGAAATAGGATTGCTCGAGCAAGTGCTCGGCGGCGTACCGCTGCTCGCGAGCTACGCCAACATGATCAAGCTCGAGGCCGCGCTTGCGCTCGCCTCGGACCCAGTGCGCCGGCTCGGCGCGCTCAGCGTCTCGGTGGTTGAGGACGCCGAGCGGCTGCGCGAGCGTTTGCGGCTCGCCAATGCGGAGTACGAGCGGCTCGCGTCGATGGCGGATGGCTGGTGGCAGATTTCAGCGAACGGGGAGGAGCACGAAGGGCGAGCCTTGCTCTATCGGCTCGGCCCCGAACGTTTCGCCGATCGTGTGCTGCTCGCTTGGACGCGCGCGCCCCAAGGCGCGGCGGATCGGCACTGGCATCGGCTCGCGACGCTGCCCGCGCGCTGGAGCGCGCCGGCATTTCCGCTCAAGGCCGCGGACTTCATGGCGCGCGGCGTGCCGAAGGGACCCGGCCTCGGCGCGGCGCTGGCGGCGGCGGAGGAAGCGTGGATCGCGGCCGGATTTCCCGAAGATGCCGCGGCAGTGGCCGCGATCGCGGATGCGGCGGTCGCCGACACGAGGTAACGCCCGCGCGGTCCGCGCCAGCTCGACTCGCTCCGTGCCCCGTTCCGCATTACATTGCGGGTGAGGCGTATCATGAGCACCAGCCGTCGTCCCGCCGACATCGCTCGCCGATCGGCGAAAGTGCTGCGCGCGCGGCCGCGCGACGCATTCCGGCGCGAGACCTTCGCGCTCCCGCGCGAGCAGGCGCGGGAAAAGGCGCGTGAAATATTTCGCCGCTTTCCTAAGGCCGCCTATATGACGGAGATCGAGTCCTGGCGCGAGCTTCCCGGGGATCGCATCGAATTCACGATGCGACGGCTTCCCAGCGCCGATTGATGCCGTTCCGACTCACCAGCTCATATGCTGTCGTTCCCGCGAAAGCGGGAACCTATAACCACCGTTTCTGGGATATGGGTCCCCGCTTTCGCGAGGACGACAGACCAAATCGCGATGGCGGATTCGCGCAGCGCGGTGGTGACCTTATTGCGTAATGACGTCGACGATGACCCGGTCGGTGGGGTTTATGATCAGCAGCGTCTTGCCGAGCATCGCGTACTTGTAAGGTCTTACCGCCGGTATCTGCCGGGTGACGGTTGCAGGCAGTGCGTGCAGCGCGACCGAGGCAGGCAGGGTTGCGCCGACCGCAGCTATCAAACCGGAAGGCGTCGTGCTGCTGGCGTTGCGCCCTATGCGCTGCCACAGCAGTTGCTCCTGGGCGCCGGTCAATACGAAATCATCGGACGCCACCAAAAACGGGCCCGTCCCGGCCGCCGATGCGGTGGCGATGCTGCAAAGCAGTAATGCTGCTGCGATCGCGAAGTGACGGTAAAGTTGCATTGTATCCTCCCGCAGCGCGCGCCCCTGCGGGATTAACGAAAAAGGCGCTACCGGCGTTGCATTAAAACTTTGTCATACGGCGGTGGAGTGGTCAGCGCCGGCGGCCGCTTGGGTATAAGACTTGGACCGATGCTCGAATCGCTGTCCTCGGTTTTTGCCGACATTTCGTTGCCGCAGCTCGCCCTCATCACGGCCATGGCGCTGGTCGCTTCGGTCGTCGGCGGGGTCGCCGGCTACGGCACCGGCGCGCTGATGCCGCTGGTTTTGGTGCCGATCGTGGGTGCCGAGCCGGTGGTGCCCATTCTTTCGCTCTCGGCGCTGTTCACGAATACCAGTCGCGCGGCGGCGTTTTGGCGTCTCGTCGATCGACGGCGCGCGCTGATCGTGCTCGTCGCGGCGCTGCCGACCTGCGTGCTCGGCGCCTGGGGCTATACCCTGCTCACCGGCAAGGGCGCGGCGCTGGTGATCGGCGCCATGCTGGTGGCGAGCGTGCCGCTGCGTCGCTTGATGCGGCGGCGCGGTCTCGCGCTCTCGAGCCGCGGACTAGCCGCAGCGTCCTTCGGCTGGGGGCCGCTCGCGGGCGGCACCGTCGGCGCCGGCATCATCCTGCTCTCGCTGTTGATGGCGGCAGGCCTCGAAGGCGCCGCCGTGGTCGCGACCGATGCCGTCATCTCCATCGGCATCGGGCTCGCCAAGTTCGCGACCTTCGGGTTCGCCGGCGTGGTCAACGCGCAGGTGATCGCGATTGCGCTGTTCATCGGCGCCGTAGCGCTGCCCGGCGCGTTCCTGGCCAAGGCGCTGATCGAGCGCCTGCCGTTGCACGTGCATACCGCGATCCTCGACGCGGTCGTGATCGGCGGCGGCGCGGCGATGGTCGTCAATGTATTCGTGCGCTGAGGCGAGGCGGCGTGCTCACGGCCACTTCACCACCGGCGGCAGCGAGGACAGGATCGCCTCCACATTGCCGCCGGTGCGCAGCCCGAAGATGGTGCCGCGGTCGTAGAGCAGGTTGAACTCCACGTAGCGGCCGCGGCGCACGAGCTGCTCCTCGCGCTCGGCCGCGCTCCAGGGCGTGGTGAAATTTTTGCGCACCAGCTCGGGATAAATCCTCCCGAACGCACGGCCCACCTCCTGCGTGAAGGCGAAGTCCGCCTCCCAATCCGCGCTGTCGAGATAATCGTAGAAAATGCCGCCGATGCCGCGCATCTCGCCGCGGTGGCGCAGGTAGAAATATTCGTCGCACCAGCGCTTGTACTTGTCATAGGGCGCGACCGGCGCATGCGCGTCGCAAGCCGCCCGCATCGCGGCGTGAAACGCGATCGTGTCGGGATCGTTCTGCCGGCGGCGCTTATCGAGCACTGGGGTCAAATCCGCGCCGCCGCCGAACCAGGCCTTGGTGGTCGCCACCAAGCGCGTGTTCATGTGAACCGCCGGCACGTGCGGGTTCTGCGGATGGGCGATGAGCGAAATGCCGGAGGCCCAAAACCGCGGGTCGGTTTCGGCGCCCGGAATGTCCTTGCGGAATTCGCCCGCGAACTCGCCGAAAACCGTGGAGACGTGGACGCCGACCTTCTCGAACACGCGGCCTTGCATGCTCGCCATCACGCCGCCGCCGCCGCCCGGATCGGCTTTGGCCGATCCGGCACTTAAATTGCCGATCTCGGGTAAACCCGAGATCGGTCGGCTGCCGCTGTCATCGGCGCGAGACCAGGGCGCGCGGACGAAACGGCCCGCGACGCGGTCGGCGAGCGGCGCGTGCGCCGGCAAAGCCGCTTCGAGCGCCTCGAACGCCGCGCAGATGTCGTCGCGCAGCGTTTCGAACCACGTGCGCGCGCGTGCTTTGCGGGCTTCGGATAGGCTCTCGCTCATCGAACCTCCGCCCTTCGTTTAGGGCATGACGGGCAAGCCGTCACCATCGCCCGGCGATGCCATTGGGCCGGCGTGGCGGATTTGAAGGTCTCGAAGTGTGCGGCGAGTTCGCGTGGGGCTTTCAAATCCAAGCCACTCGAGAGGTCATGCGCGCGACGTACGCGCGACGTTTTGGGGTAGAGGAAAATTTCAGCCAAGCTTTTTTTTGCCATTGTTTGGGCCGGGGAAAATTCCAGGCGAAGCTTTTTTTTGCCATGGTTTCGGGGAACGCTGCCGGCGTGGGGGATGTTGGGGGTGCGCGATGTCCGCCCCGCTTGTGTGGGGACTTTGACAGGCGGCAGGAAGCGACAGAGCGCCAGCGAGCGATGCGGGTGAGGGGTAGCGCCCAGGGGCGTGAGATATCCCTCACCCGCTTCGTATTTTTTCGGCTGCTTTCAAGTTCGCTCGAATAATCGCCTTTACCTGCCGACGTCTGACGCGAGGCGTCAGCTCTCGCCGTGGGAGGGCACCGCGGTTTGCCGCATCGCTTCACCGACCGCCATGGCGGCGGCCATCGCCACATTGAGCGAGCGCAATCCTTCCCGCATCGGAATGACGAGCCGCGCGTCGGCGGCCGCGTGCACCTTCTCGGGCACGCCGGACGTTTCTCGGCCGAACAGCAACACGTCGCCGCGCCGGAACGCGTGCGCGAGATAAGAGCGGCGCGCACGCGTGGTGAAGAGAATGAGCCGCGCGCCGGCGCCGGCGCGCCAAGCCTCGAACGCCTCCCAGTTGACGTGACGGACGATCTCGACCTGATCGAGGTAATCCATGCCGGCGCGGCGCAACGCACGGTCGCTGGCCGCAAAGCCTGCGGGCTCGATGATGTGCGCCTCGAGGCCGAGGCAGGCGGCGAGACGAAGAATCGTGCCCGTGTTCTGGGGAATGTCGGGCTCAAATAGCGCAATGCGCATGGGCCAAGCTTTCGGGCGTGCAGCGAACCGTGATCGCGGCCAAAACGCAAGCCGGGCAAACGATTTGTGCGACATTTGATCGTTGTGACACAGACCCGCACTTGCCCACTTGCGCTCGCTTGGCAAGGGTGCCAATAGAACGCCGCTGGATTAAGCCGCTTGGCCCCTTGCTTGCAGGAGGAGAGCGGCCGGTTCGCCCGCCGCCGCCAGGCGGCGTCTCCGTGTCGGGTGTCGGAGGAGCCGCGGCGGTCCCGACGCGGATGAGTTCTCGCAGTCGGCGCAGGCGGGCTGCGGGCGGACCGATGGACAAGAAAGGAACTGCACCCGTGACGACGATGTCTTCGGCCGAGCCGACACGTCGCGATTTTCTTTATATTGCGACCGCCTCCGTCGCCGGCATCGGGGCTGCCGCGACGCTCGTGCCACTGATTGCGCAGATGAATCCCGATGCCTCGACCATCGCGGCGGGCGCGCCGATCGAGGTCGATCTTGCGCCGATCGCCGATGGCCAGGTGATCAAGGTGTTCTGGCGCAGCAAGCCGATCTACGTCAATCATCGCACCAAGAAGCAGATCGAGGAGGCGCAGAACGTCGACGTGGCGAAGCTGCCGGACCCGCAGCCGGATTCGGCGCGCGTCAAGCCGGGTCACGAGCAGTGGCAGGTCCTGATCGGAATCTGCACCCACCTCGGCTGCATCCCGATCGCCCATCAGGGACCTTACGATGGCTACTTCTGCCCCTGCCATGGCTCGGTCTACGACACGTCGGGACGCATCCGGCAGGGACCCGCGCCGTTGAACCTCGCGCTGCCGCCGTACGAATTTCTCACCGACACCAAGATCCGGATCGGCTGACGGCTTCCGACTTCATCCTGCAAGGTTCGATCATGAGCGGACATCCGACCTACCAGCCGCAAAGCGCTTTCATGCGATGGATGGAGCGGCGGCTGCCGATCGGCGGACTCGTCTATTCGTCCTTTGTCGTTTATCCCACGCCGCGCAACCTGAACTATTGGTGGACCTTCGGCGGTATCCTCGCCTTCATGCTCGGCGTGCAGATCGTCACCGGCATCGTGCTGGCGATGCATTACACGCCGCACGTGGACTTCGCCTTCGATTCGGTCGAACAGATCATGCGCGACGTCAATTACGGCTGGCTGCTGCGCTACCTGCACTCGAACGGCGCGTCCATGTTCTTCCTCGCCGCCTACATCCATATGTTCCGCGGCATGTACTACGGCTCCTACAAGGACCCGCGCGAGGTGCTTTGGATCCTCGGCGTCATCCTCCTGCTGCTCATGATCATGACCGGATTCATGGGTTACGTCCTGCCGTGGGGCCAGATGAGCTTCTGGGCGGCGACCGTCATCACCAACCTGTTCTCGGCCATCCCGCTGGTGGGCGAATCCATCGTGAGCTGGCTGTGGGGCGGCTACGCGGTCGGCAATCCCACGCTCAATCGCTTTTACTCGCTGCACTATCTGCTGCCGTTCGTCATCGTCGGCGTCGTCGTCCTCCACATCTGGGCGCTGCACGTGGCCGGGCAGAACAACCCGACGGGAATAGAGCCGAAAACCGAGGAGGATACCGTCGCATTCACGCCGTATGCCACGATCAAGGACAGCTTCCTGTTGGCCGTGTTTTGCATCCTGCTCGCCTGGTTCGTGTTCTACATTCCGAACTTCCTCGGTCATCCCGACAATTACATCCCGGCCAACCCGGCGGTGACGCCGATGCACATCGTGCCGGAATGGTATTACCTGCCGTTCTATGCGATCCTGCGCGCGATCCCGAACAAGCTTCTCGGCGTGATAGCGCTCGGCGCCTCGATCCTCATCCTCGCCTTCCTGCCATGGCTCGATACCTCGAAAGTGCGCTCGGCGCGCTATCGCCCGCTCTATCTTCAGTTCTTCTGGGTGTTTGTGGTTGTCTGCATCGGCCTCGGCTGGCTCGGCTCCAAGCCGCCGGAAGGCAATTACGTGCTGTTCGCCCGCATCTTCACGGTCTACTACTTCGCTTATTTCCTGGTGATCCTGCCGGTGCTCGGCAAGATCGAAAAGACCAAGCCGCTGCCGAACTCGATTTCGGAATCGGTGTTGCGCGCGGGTAAGCCCATCGGGGCGCCCGCGCCGCCGCCGGCGGGCGCGAAGGCTTGAGAGTTACCCAATGGCCAGCGCGCGCACCATCCTCGCTCTCGCCGTTTCGCTCGCCGCGCTCTCCGCGCCGGTGCTGGCGCAAGAGCACGAGGCGCCGGCGCCGCCCATGAACAAGTGGTCGTTCGCGGGGCCGTTCGGCAAATACGACCCCGCGCAGCTCCAGCGTGGGCTCAAGGTCTATCGCGAGGTCTGCCAGGTCTGTCATGGGCTCAAACTGGTCGCGTTCCGCACGCTCGCCGATCCGGGCGGGCCCGGTTTCACGATCGCGCAAGCGACCGCCATCGCGGCCGAATACCAGGTCAAGGGCGAGCCCGACGATCAGGGCGAGGTCAAGGATCGCCCCGGCCGACTCGCGGACGTCTTCCCCACACCGTTTCCCAACGATCAGGCGGCGCGCGCGCGCTACAATGCCGTGCCGCCCGATCTATCGGTCATGGCCAAGGCGCGCGGTTACGAGCGCGGCTTTCCCCGCTGGGTCGGCGATATCTTCACGCAATACCAGGAGCAGGGCGTCGACTACCTCACCGCGCTGCTGCACGGCTACAAGGACGCGCCGCCCGCGGGCGTCACGCTTCCGCCCGGCAACTTCTACAATGAATATTTTCCCGGCCACGCCATCGCCATGCCGCCGCCGCTCTCGGACAAGCGCGTCGACTACACCGACGGCGCGCCGATGACGGTCGAGCAATACGCCAAGGACATCTCCGCCTTCCTGATGTGGACCGCCGAGCCGCACCTCGAGGCAAGAAAGCGCCTCGGCATGCAAGTGTTCATTTTCCTGATCGTGCTTGCCGGGCTTCTCTACTTCACCAAGAAGAAGGTGTGGCACGAGGTGGAATTGCATCCGGAGAAGCTCAAGCCACCTCCGCCGAGCGAATATCCGCGCGCGTGAGCGAGCCCTTGGTCGGTCCGACACCAGCGCCGCGAAGCGGACCCGCCAGGGCGTCGGCGGATTGCGCCGTCGCGATCCGCTTGCATCCGCGCCGACGGGAACGGACATGACCAGAGCCGTACTCGGCGTCATCGGCGGCTCCGGCATCTACGATCTGCCGGGGCTCGAGAAGGTGCGGCAGAGGACGATCAAAAGCCCGTGGGGCGAGCCGTCGTCGTCGCTGCGCGTGGGCGAGATCGCGGGCACGCCGGTGGTGTTCCTGTCGCGCCACGACAAGGGGCACAGGCTCTCGCCCTCCGACATCAACTACCGCGCCAATATCGACGTGCTCAAGCGCGCCGGCGTGACCGACCTCGTCTCGCTCTCCGCCTGCGGCTCGTACAAGCAGGAATTGCCGCCCGGCACCTTCGTGCTGGTCGATCAGTTCGTCGACCGCACCTTCAACCGGCAAAGCTCGTTCTTCGGCAAGGGCTGCGTCGCCCACGTGTCGATGGCGCATCCGGTGTCGCCGCTGTTGCAGGACCGCATCGCTGCCGCCGCCGGTCTCGAGGGCATCAAGATCGCCCGCGGCGGCACCTATGTGTGCATGGAAGGGCCCCAGTTCTCCACCTACGCCGAGAGCCTCACCTACAAGGGCCTGGGATATTCCGTGATCGGCATGACCAATCTGCCCGAGGCGAAGCTCGCGCGCGAAGCCGAACTCTGCTACGCGACCGTCGCCATGGTCACCGATTTCGACTGCTGGCATCCCGACCACGATGCGGTGACGGTGCAGGACATCATCGAGGTGCTCACCGCCAACGCGGAGAAGGCGAAAGCGCTGGTGGCGCGGCTCGCCCGCGATTTCCCGCGCGAGCACGAACCCTGTCCCATCGGTTCGGACCGCGCGCTCGACACCGCACTGATCACGGCGCCGGAAGCGCGCGACAAGAAGCTTTTGAAGAAGCTCGACGCGGTGGCGGGGCGGGTGCTGAAGCCGAAGCGCTGATCGCTGCTTGCCGCGTATGGAAATGGCCGGCGAGGGGACTCAATTCGATTTCCGGGGTTCCTTCGCGTCACCCGCGGGCTTGACCCGCGGGTCCATCCTCTTCGCAGAAGGCTTTTGCGAAATGGGATGGATTGCCGGGTCAAGCCCGGCAATGACGATCGGTTGTTCAGCGCCAGCGGCCGCTAGAATCGCCCGCGTTCTGTCACAAATCCACGTTTCGGCCGTCAGGACGCCGTCGCGCGCTCGCGCGCCAGCCGCTTCTCGATCGTTCGCGCGGCAACCGTTCCGCTCGCGATCGCGGTCGCAATGCACGGATGCGCGGGATTGGAGACGTCGCCCACCGCGAACACGCCGCGGCAGGAGGTCTCCATGTTGCCGTCGACCACGAGATAGCCGAGCGCGTCGGTCGCGAGCGCAAGCTCGGCGAGCCAAGATTCGTTCGCATTCGGCCGATAACCGAACAGCAAAACCACATGGTCGACCTCGATGTCGCCGCCGCCGTCCAACCGGACGCGGACCCTGGAAGTGCCGTCGTCGAGCGCCTCGACCATGCGCTCCGCCATCACCGTCGCCATTCCCGACGCCTGATGCTGGCGCAGGCGCTCGACCAACACCGGCTGCGCCGGCGGCGCCTTCGAGCGCATGACGATGGTTACGCGTATGCCGTTTTCGGCCAGCATGCGCGAGACGTCGAAGGCGTTGTCGCCGCCGCCGATCACGGCGACATGCGACCCCGAATCGAGGCTTAGCTCGCCGACCGCGGCCGCGCCGACATGGAGGCGGCCCGCCGCCGCAACGCGCCGCGCGTTCTCGACGCGGTTGAGCCACTCCTCGCCCGCGAATCTCGTGCCGGTCGCGATCACGATGACCGGGCTCGGCAATGATTGCGTCGCTGCACCAGCCAGAGCCACGTCGAGCCGAAGTCGCCCGTCGTGCTCCCGCCGCAAGCGCTGCGGCGCGCCGCCGAGCCAGGTCTCGATCGCCAGGTCGTGGATGTGGCCGGCGAACTCTGTGGCGTTCTCACGCCCGCTTTTGCCGCGCTGCCCGAGCAGCCACTCGTTGGGATAGGGGCTGAGCCGCGCCATGCCGCCGAGCGCGCCCTCCTTCTCGATGATCACGGGATGCATGCCGTAATTGCGGAGCCAGAGCGCGCACGACATGCCCGCGGGCCCGCCACCGATGATGGGCACGATCGGCGCTCCTGACTCGGTCGACCGCGGCATCTCCCGTCTCCGGTTGCGCGCCGCCCCGTGGTTCGCCACAGTGGGGCCGCCGGGACACTAGCCGGCAAGCCGTTTCGAGGCGAGACGCACATGGTCAGCATGCAATTCGAGCACGATCTCAAGGACGCGATCCGCACCATCCCGGACTATCCCAAGCCCGGGATCATGTTTCGCGATATCACCACGCTGCTTGGCAACGCGCGCGCGTTCCGCCGCGCGGTCGACGAACTGGTGCAGCCCTGGGCGGGGATGAAGATTGACAAGGTCGCCGGCATCGAGGCGCGCGGCTTCATCCTCGGCGGGGCGGTGGCGCACCAGGTCTCGGCCGGCTTCGTGCCGATCCGCAAGAAGGGCAAGCTGCCGCACAAGCGGGTGTCGATCGCCTATTCGCTGGAATACGGCCTCGACGAGATGGAGATGCACGAGGACGCGGCGGAGAAGGGCGACCGCGTCATTCTGGTCGACGACCTGATCGCCACCGGCGGCACGGCCGAAGGCGCGGTCAAGCTCCTGCGCCAGTTGGGCGCGCAGGTGCTCGCCGCCTGCTTCATCATCGATCTGCCCGACCTCGGCGGCGCGGCCAAGCTGCGCAAGCTCGACGTGCCGGTGCGCACGCTTATCAGCTTCGAAGGGCACTAGAGCGTCACCCATAAATCGCGCCATGAAGCTTCAGCGCCGCGGATTTCTGTAGCTCGCCGTTGGCGCTGTTGCTCCTCACGGTTGCCCATGTCGGGTATGGTTGCTTTGTGTGAGCCCATGTCACGCGAGCAGCGTCGGCGTCCCATGCGGCAGAAGCGCCCGGAGCTGCCCCGGCCCCTTCCAGGTCCTCGCGCGAGTGATGTAGCCTCGCTCTTAGAGCTGCCAGCAGCGGCAGGCGTCGCAGTCACACACCGTCGATTCGCGGCCCGCTTACATCCTGGCTGGCGCTCGAGCGCATGAAGAGCAGTGGGATTGGCCATGAACCTATGCCGTAGGCGATTCCTGCATCTGGCCGCGGGGGCTGCGGTGCTCCCGACTTGCGTCAGCGCGGAGGCCTATCCGTCGCGTCCGGTGAAGATCATCGTCGGCCAGGCGGCGGGCAGCGCGTCCGACATCGTCGCGCGCCTGATCGCGCAATTCCTGTCGGAAAAGCTTGGCCAGCAATTCCTCGTCGAGGTTAGGCCTGGCGCCGCCGGCAACATCGCGACCGAGGCCGTGACCCACATGCCGCCCGACGGTTACACGCTGCTACTGGTGAACTCGCAGAATGCTATCAACGTCGCGCTCTACGAGAAGCTCAGCTTCGACTTTGTCCGCGACATCGCGCCGGTCGGCAAGGTCGAGAGCGTTCCGCTGGTCATGGAGGTCCATCCCTCGGTGCCGGTCAAGACCATCTCCGAGTTCATCGCCTACGCCAAGGCCAATCCCGGCAAGCTCAACATGGCCTCGGCCGGCATCGGCGGCCCGCAGCATATCGCAGGAGAGCTGTTCAAGTTCATGGCCGGCGTGGACCTGACGCACATCCCCTATAAGGGCTCGACGCCGGCGGTGACCGATCTCGTCGCAGGCCAGGTGCAAGTGATGTTCGACGTTACGCCGACCTCACTGCCCCAAATCAAGGCCGGAAAAATCCGGCCGCTGGGCGTGACGACGACGGAACCGCTGCCATTCCTGCCGGACGTTCCGACGATCGACAGCGTCCTCAAGGGCTACGAGGCGGCCGGCTGGATCGGTTTCGGCGTTCCTAGGGGCACGCCGCCCGAGATCATCGCGACGCTCAACCAGCAGACCAACGCGGCGGTGCTCGATCCGAACATCAAGCAACGGTTCGCCGATCTCGGCGCGGTGGCGGTGCCCCCGAACTCGCCCGACGAGTTCGCCAAGTTCATCGCCGAAAATGTCGACAAATGGACCAAGGTGATCAAGTTCGCAGGCATCAAGCCGCAGTGATCGAGGGCTCCTGCGATCCGGGCCGGGCTCGCAACCTGGTCGAGTGGTTCTTCAATAAGATTAAGTACTGTCGGCGTGTGGCAACCCGCTACGACAAGTTCGCCGCCAACTACCTCGCATTCGTCCAGCTTGCATCCATACGGCTGTGGCTGCGCATTAATTGAGTCCACGACCCCGCTTGACCATTCGAACATTCTCTTAAGTGCAAGCGCAGCGTTGAGCAGCTGCCGGCGACGGAGCACGCGCTCGTGCACGCAAAAGCGGCGCCCCGTCTGTCCGTGCGGCCGCCGCTGAACGGTTGTTCACGAAGTAAAACAAACATTCATATCCATAAACGTCGGTTCATGTACATGTGACATTTGTAATTAGGAGAAGAACGCAAGAGTCATTACTTTTCGAGCACAAGCAAAGAGAGACGCTTTGCTTGTCATCACCCCAGGAGGACATCATGAATAAGCTTGTGCTGGTACTCGCGACCGCTGCCACCTTCGGCTTCGGGACGGCGGCGTTCGCCGCATCGCCTTCCACTGCATCGACGCAGGAGCGCGTTCAGCCCGCGCAATCGCAAGCGACCGGTGCACATAAAATGAAGGCGAACCATCGGGCCGACGGGAAGAAGGTCATGGCCCGTCATCACCGCACCGTGCATCTCAAGGCCTCGCACGCGCGGCATTATCGCCATGACAACGGCAAGAAGGTCGCCGTCAAACATGTGCCTGCCAATAGGACCGCGAGGACGAAAGCCTCCTCGTAATATCCTGGCTCGCTTTGGCAGCTGGTCCGGATTGAAACGGGCCAGCTGCACCTCGGCGCCGTCCCTCTACCATCTGCGGTTTCCCGCGCTTTGCGAAAGTCGGAGATTGGCCGCACGGACCAAAGTGCGATTGCACTCTGCTGAAACGGCGCTGCTAAAGCGCCGGCTATTTCCGGTGCGGTCCCCACGGGCCGGGCTCGCTGTCTGCTGACGGCGAGGAGCCGAGCTCGACCGGCGGCCGGCTCGGCAGAAACGGCTCGCCGCTTCCGGGCGTTGATTGCGATTCGCCCCATGGCCCGGCGGGAGCGCCCTGATCGGCATCCTCGCTCTCGCCCGCGTCCGCTTCGCCCGGCGCGGGCAGCGCCAGCGGGCCCGGGTCGTGGCCGCCGGCGAATTTGACCAGCGCCGCCACGCGCGCATCGACCGGCGGATGGGTGTCGAAAATATTGGAAAATCCCTCGCGCGGATTGTCGATGCACATTTCCATGACCGCCGAAGTCGCGCCCGGAAGCTCGCCGCGGCCCTCGATCTTGCGCAGCGCCGAGATCATAGCATCCGGGTTCTTGGTCAGCTCGACCGAGCCCGCGTCGGCGAGATATTCGCGCTTGCGCGACAGCGCAAAGCGGATGACGATCGACAGCATCCAGGCGACCGCGATGAGAAGGACGGCGATGAGGATCGCCACCCCGGCGCCTTTGCGATCGCCGCTGTCGCGCCCGCCGCGCCAGCGAAACCCACCTTGGAACAGCAGGCGGAAGACGAGCTCGGCGAAAAACGCGATCACGCCAGCGATGATCACGGCGATCACCAGCATGCGCACGTCGCCGTTGCGGATGTGGGTCAACTCGTGGCCGAGCACCGACTCGATCTCGGCGTCGTTGAGCGCATTGATGAGGCCCGAGGTGACCGTGATCGAATATTGTTTGTCGTTCATCCCCGTGGCGAAGGCGTTGAGGCTGTCATCCTCGATCACCTTGAGCTTCGGCGTGGTGATGCCGCGCGAGATGCACAGATTCTCGAGCAGATTGTAGAGCCGCGGCTCCTCCTGCCGCGTCACCTCGCGCCCGCCGGTTACCGCGTCGATCATACTTTGATGGAATTTGTAGGCGATGAAGATCCACAGCGCCGTGCCGAGCGTCGCCCAGGGCGCGGCGTAGAGCGCATCGCTCAGCGCGCGGCGCAACAGCACGTCGGGCGGCGCGTCGATGGTGAGCGCCTCGCCCACGAGCGCGCCGGCATAGACCAGGAGATAGACGAGGAAGAACAGGCCGATGAGCAGCGCGATCGATCGCCGCTTGTTCGACTTGATGTGGGTGTAGAGTCCGTAAGCAGCCATTAGCGAGCTTGCGTGTGCCTGTCCTGCCAGTCATGCGCGGGCTTGACCCGCGCATCCATCTTCTTCGCAAGAAGGCTTTTGCGAAGATGGATGGATTGCCGGGTCAAGCCCGGCAATGACGATCGTAATTTATCGCCCATCCGCCATCGCGGTGATGATCGGAGAGTTTGCGCCCGGGACACGGAATCGCAAAGCATCAAAACTTCACCTGCGGCGCCTGGTCGAGCACCTTGCGCTCCTCGACGCCGACGTCGAAGAAATCCTTCGGCGCAAATCCCAGCGCGCCCGCGAGCAGCACCGCGGGGAACTGTTGGATGCCGGTGTTGTATTCCTGCACCGCGTTGTTGAAGAATCGGCGCGCGGCGGCGATCTTGTTCTCGATGTCGGAGAGCTGGGCCTGGAGCTGCTGGAAGTTCTGGCTGGCCTTGAGATCGGGGTAAGCCTCGCTCAGGGCGAACAGTTGCCGCAGCGCTCCGGTGAGCACGTTCTCGGCCGCCGCCTGGGCGGCGACGCCTCCCGACTGCGCCGCGATGGCGGCGTTGCGCGCCTGCACCACGGCTTCGAGCGTGCCGCGCTCGTGACCGGCATAGCCCTTCACCGTCTCCACCAGGTTGGGGATGAGGTCGTGGCGCTGTTTCGTCTGCACGTCGATGTCGGAGAAGGCCTGATTGACCCGCTGGCGCATGGCGACGAGCCCGTTGTAGATCGAGATGATCCACAGCACGAGCACGACGATGACGCCGATGACGATCCAGGTGACGGCGGTGGAGGACATGGAAAGCGGCTCCTCGGAAGGCGACGGTTTATGGCCGCGCTCAATCTATGGCGCGGCCGGGGCGAAGGGAAGCGGCGCACCCACGGCATCGCGGAACGCGCCGCCGCGCAAATCGTTGCCCTGACTTAAGGCCGTCATTGCCGGGCTTGACCCGGCAATCCATCCATCTTCGTAAGACTTTTTGCAAAGAAGATGGATGCGCGGGTCATAAGCGCGTTCACGCGCGTCTTCCGACGCGCTATGCCCGCGCATGACCGGTTGACAAGAGATCAATTGCCGTCAATGGCGGCGGTGGGGCGCGAATGAAGCGAGGATGGCAGTGAGTGTTCCCACCGCGGCGCACGCGCCGTCACAAGCCAGCGCGGCGGTGGTCACGACCGACATCCCGGCGCGGCTCGACCGGCTGCGCTGGGGCCGCTTCCACACCCTCGTGGTCGTCGCGCTCGGAATCACGTGGATCCTCGACGGCCTCGAGGTGACGCTCGCCGGCGCCATCTCGCCGGCGCTGAAGGAGAGCCCGCAGCTTCGTTTCTCCAACGCCGACGTCGGGCTTGCGAGCAGCGCCTATCTCGCCGGCGCCGTGCTGGGCGCGCTGTTCTTCGGCTGGCTCACCGATCGGCTCGGGCGCAAGCGGCTGTTCTTCATCACGCTCGCGGTCTATCTCCTCGCCACCGCGTCGACCGCGCTGTCGTGGAATCTGGCGAGCTTCGCGCTGTTTCGCTTCTTCACCGGCGCCGGCATCGGCGGCGAATACACCGCTATCAATTCGACCATCCAGGAGCTGGTGCCGGCGCGCTACCGCGGCTGGACCGATCTCGTCATCAACGGCAGCTTCTGGATCGGCACCGCGCTCGGCGCGGCGGGATCGCTGGTGGTGCTCGATCCCAACCTGCTGCCGCCGGATCTGGGATGGCGCCTGGCGTTTCTGATCGGGGCCGTGCTCGGCCTCGTCATCTTCCTCATGCGCCTGTGGCTGCCGGAATCGCCGCGCTGGCTGATGACCCATGGCCGTGTCGAGGAGGCAACGGCGGTGCTCGATCGCATCGAGGCCGAGTTCCGCGCCCGCGGCCACCACATCCCGGACGAACCGCTGCCGGTGATCCGGTTACGCGCACGCCGTTCCACGCCGCTGGCGGAGGTCGCCGACACGCTGTTTCGCGTCGAGCGCCGGCGCACGCTGGTGGGATTGAGCCTGATGGTGGCGCAGGCGTTCTTCTATAACGCGATCTTCTTCACCTATGCGCTGGTGCTGACCGACTTCTACGGCATCCCCGCCGATCATATAGGCTGGTATCTGTTGCCGTTCGCGGCCGGAAACTTCCTCGGCCCGGTGCTGCTCGGCCGCTTGTTCGACACCATCGGGCGCCGCCCGATGATCGCCATCACCTATGCGCTGTCCGGCGCGCTGCTCGCCGGCGCGGGTTATCTCTTCGCCGCCGGCGTCTTGTCCGCGACCGGGCAGACCATCGCGTGGATGGTGATCTTCTTTTTCGCCTCGGCCGCGGCGAGCTCGGCCTATCTCACGGTGAGCGAAACCTTCCCGCTCGAAGTGCGGGCGCTGGCCATCGCCTTCTTCTATGCACTCGGCACCGGCGTCGGCGGCGTCGCGGGACCGTGGGTGTTCGGCGCGCTGATCGATACCGGCTCGCGCTGGAGCTTGTACGGCGGCTATCTCATCGGCTCGGTGCTGATGCTCGCGGCGGCCGTGATCGCGGCGCGCTATGGCGTTGCCGCCGAGCGCAAGCCGCTGGAAAGCGTCAGCCGCCCGCTCGCCGCCGCCGATTGAAGGGCGCTACGGCCAAGCTTGCGCCGTACATTTGCGCCGAGTTGTAATCTACGCAAATGGGCGCTGAATCGCGTATACGGGTGGGGATGACCTCGAGCACATTGGGCGAAGGCGACATGTCGGCGCGCAAGCGCGACATCCGCAGCCTCGCCGACGCGAGCGCGCCCGAGCGCCGGAACTGGCTCGCGCGCGCGGCCTTCTTCCACCAAGAGGATCTGCGCTATCTCAAGTTCCTCATTCCCGAAGGCGCGTGCGTGCTCGAGCTTGGGTGCGGCACCGGCGACCTCCTCGCCGCGCTCAAACCGTCGTTCGGCGTCGGGGTGGATTTCAGTCCCGGCATGATCGTGCAGGCGCGCCAGGCGCATCCCGATCTCACGTTCCTGGTCGGCGATATCGAGGACGCTGCTTTCGTGCGCTCCTTGCCCGGCCCGTTCGACGTCATCGTGGTGGTCGACACGCTCGGTGCGCTCGACGATTGCCAGGCGATGTTCGCGAACCTGCACGATTTGTGCACGCGGGAGACCCGCGTCGTGGTCGGCTACTTCTCGCACCTGTGGTATCCGGCGCTGAAATTGGCCGAGGCGACGGGCATGAAAATGCCGCAGCCGCCGCAAAACGTCCTCTCTCGCGCCGACGTGCGCGCGCTCGCGGCGCTCGGCGATTTCGAGGCGGTCAAGGACGAAACGCGCGTGCTCTCTCCGGTGCGGCTGCTGGGGCTGGGCCGTTTGATCAACCGCTTCCTGGCGCCGTTGCCGCTGATCGGCAGCCTGTGTCTGCGCCATTTCACCGTCTGCCGCTCGCTGCGGCGATCCGCCGAGGTGAGTTCCGTGACGGTCGTCATTCCCGCGCGCAACGAGCGCGGCAACATCGAGGCGGCGGTCAAGCGCATCCCCCGCTTCGTCGAGGCGTTCGAGATCCTCTTCGTCGAGGGCAATTCCCAGGACGGCACGTGGGAGGAAATCGAGCGCGTCGCCGCCGCTTATCCCGATTGCGACATCAAGGCGATGCGCCAACCGGGAACGGGCAAGGGCGATGCCGTGTTTGCCGGGTTCGAGGCCGCGCGCGGCGACGTGCTGATGATTCTCGATGCCGATCTCACCATGCCGCCCGAGCAATTGCCGAAGTTTTGGGACGCGATTTCCTCCGGCAAGGGCGAGTTCGTCAACGGCTCCCGTCTCATTTATCCGATGGAGCAGGAGGCGATGCGCGTCCTCAACCTCATCGCCAACAAGGCGTTCTCGTTGCTTTTCACCTGGCTGTTGTCGCAGCGCTTCACCGACACGCTGTGCGGCACCAAGGCGCTGCGGCGCTCCGACTACGCGCGCATCAAAGCCGCGCGCAGCTATTTCGGCAACTTCGATCCGTTCGGAGATTTCGAGCTGATCTTCGGCGCTTCCAAGCTCGGCCTCAAGGCCGTCGAGATTCCCATCCGCTATGCCAGCCGCACCTACGGCGAGACCCAGATCTCCCGTTTCCGCCACGGCTTCATGCTGCTGCGCATGGTGTTGTTCGCGTTCATGCGCATCAAGGCGATGTGATGGAGCGCGCGGCATCCGGTCAGCTCGCGGATCACCGCGGAGTGTGGGACCGCAAGCCGGTCCTGCGCCTCATCTACGAGAATTTCTACGACCGCATCGCCGCCGCCTGCCGACGCGGCCGCACCATCGAAATCGGCGGCGGCATCGGCAACCTCAAGCGCCGGCTGACCGACGTGGTGGCGACCGACATTCAATCCGCGCCGTGGCTCGACTGCGTCGCGGATGCCCAGCGGCTTCCGTTCGCGGACGCCTGCGCCGCCAACATCGTCATGGTCGACGTGCTGCATCATCTCGAGTTTCCGCTGGTCTTCTTCCGCGAGGCGGCGCGGGTGCTGCGGCCGGGCGGGCGCGTGCTCATGGTCGAGCCGGCGATCACCTGGGGCAGCACCGCGTTCTACCGGCTCTTTCATCACGAGCCCGTTCGCACCTCAGCCGACGTCCTCGCGGACGGCAGCCCCGATCCGCGCCGCGATCCTTACGACTCCAACCAGGCCATCCCGACGCTCATCGCGACGCGCGATCGCGATCGCTTTCATCGCCTCGTTCCTTCGCTGCGCATCGCAGCCGTGCAATGGTTCGCGCTCGCGGCTTATCCGCTGAGCGGCGGCTTCCAACCTTGGAGCCTGATCAGCGAAGGCGTCGGGCGCCGCCTGCTACGCCTCGAGCGCGCGCTTGAGCCCGCGCTCGGTCGCTTGACGGGATTTCGCATGCTGCTCACGGTTGAGAAGGCGGCGGACAGCGGAACGGCCGCGCGTTGCGTCAATTGATGCCGCGCGTTGCGTCAATTGATATAGAGGATCAGGACGCGCCAAGCCGCTCCGCCGTCGTGTCCGTCCGTGCGTCGTTCGGGTGCGAACGCCAGTCGTGCGTGCTGGGCTCGGGCGCGAACGAAGATGGCCGCCGCTCCGGGCCCTCGTCGGGAGCGTTCGCGGCCGAGGATTCATATCGCTTCGCTGCGCTGAGCCAAGAATCGCGGAATCTCAAAAAAAGCGCGCGCATATCCTTGTCGGTGGCTTGTTCGGCCCGCGCCGCGCACTCCGCGGCCTTCTGCCGGCAATATCCGATCTTTTCCCGCATGACGGTTTCCGCCCTGGAGCCGGTTGCCCTCTCCATCTCTCCCGGTCGGAGCCGAGGTTGGCGAAGGCTCGATGCTCTCAACTCCGGACGAGCGCCTTAAGTTCCAGCGCGTAGGGTGAGCAAAGCGATGCGTGCCCACGCGTCGTTCGTCATGCCGGTAAAGGCACGCATGGGCACGGCGCAAAATGCGCCTTTGCCCACCCTACGCTTGCCGCCACGAAATTCTCCACGACCCGTAGCTGACTCGGAAACCGAAAGCGCCGCCGCGCGTTCTATCCTGCCAAGGCAGCGAACATAGAGTGCGCAGTATGAAGGAAGAATTTGCGACAATTCTGGATGCGATGCGCGGCGCGCAAGTCGAGCTTGCGGACTATCTGGCGTCCGCCGACCACAATAGCGAACTGACGATCGCCAGGCTGGTAGGCATTCTCGACCGTCGGGAGGTTATTCGGGCCATGCGGTTGCTCCGCGCCTTGGAGAGACCTGCGGTCGCGCCGCAAATAACGTTGGCCCAGGCGAGTTGATGCGTTCGCCTATGGGAGGCCTCGCCGAACCCAACCTGAGCATTCCGCGATACGGGATGAAGAACCCCGCCTAGAGGCCACTCTGGCGGGGTTCGACATCCGGTCGCCGAGGGGGGCCCCTCCGCCGGTGTCACGGTTGCACTTTGGCACCCAAACAACGGGCCGTCTGCCCGCTCTCCGACTCAGGGCGCGTGAAAATCTCGTAAAAGCCCCGCTGGCTACGGGAACGTCAGTCGCGCTCCCGCGTTGCGCTAGATCAGCGCTGGGGGCCCAATGGGGCGATCCGACGAGTGTCGACGCTACGCCGCCGAGTGCTTGGAGATGGCGAGCGCGCTCCATGACCCGAAAGCCCGGGCCACCCTGTTGCACATGGCGCAGGTTTGGCTTCGTCTCGCAGGCCAAGGGGACCTGCCAAACGCGGAGGCAAAATGCCGTCAGGGCGAGGCGTGAGCGCCTTCCCCGTCGGTCTCCTTGGCGAGCCTCTCCCAGGCCTGCGCCATTTCCTGCATGATTTTGCGATGCCGCTCGGTCTTGGCCTCTCGTGCCAAGCGGTGGCATTCCTGCGCAAATCGCCGATATTCGGATGACGTTTCCATGCCGGAATAACCGGCCGCTCAGCGGTCGCGTTCCGGGTGCATGGAGGTCATGCCGGCGGGAACCCGCTTTCTCCGCGCGGTCAGTCGGGCTTTCGGCGATCCGCAGGGGACACGGTGGGTGCAAAGCAAAAACCCCGCCGAGCGGCCGGGGCGGGGTCCTGAGACCCTCAGCCACTCCGGGCGAGGAGACGCGGCTGAGGGTCCGGCCATACCAATTCGCTCGCGCGCGCCAAGTTCCGTCCGCGCGCGCTTTCCGCTCGTCCCAGCGAGGGGCGCCCCGCGACGCTCACGTCGCGGGCACCCCGTTGCGGGGCCCAGCCACAATGGATTCCCGCTTGCACGGGAATGAGCGGAGTTTGCGGCCCAGATGTCAGTCCCACGGTGCGCGCGTCAGACCGCCTCGCGCAGCTTGACCGCGCCTTCGAGGTCGACCGAGACGAGTTGGGAGACGCCGCGCTCGGCCATGGTGACGCCGTAGAGCCGGTTCATGCGCGCCATGGTGATCGGATTGTGGGTGATGATCACGAAGCGCGTATCGGTCGAGCGCGTCATCTCGTCGAGCAGGTCGCAGAAGCGCTCGATATTGTGATCGTCGAGCGGCGCGTCGACCTCGTCGAGCACGCAGATCGGCGCCGGGTTGGTAAGAAACACCGCGAAGATGAGCGCAAGCGCCGTGAGCGCCTGCTCGCCGCCGGAGAGCAGCGACAGCGTCGCCGGCTTCTTGCCCGGCGGCTTGGCGATGATTTCGAGGCCCGCTTCCAGCGGGTCCTCGTGCTCAATCAGCTGCAGCTCGGCGGTGCCGCCGCCGAACAGCTCGGTGAACAGGTGCTTGAAGTGGTTGCTCACCATCTCGAACGAGGCGAGCAGCCGCTCGCGCGCTTCGCGGTTGAGGTTCTGGATGCCCTGACGCAGCCGCTTGATCGCTTCGACCAGGTCGTCGCGCTCCGAGGTGAGCGAGCCGTGCTGGGTCTCGACCTCGCGCAGCTCTTCCTCGGCGCGCAGGTTGACGGCGCCGAGCCGCTCGCGATCGCGGCGCAGCCGTTCGAGATCGGCTTCCACCTCGGCGACGTCGGGCAACGCCTTGCCGGGGGCGATGCCGGCAAGCTTGGCGACCTCGGTGGGCTCGATTTCCAGCATCTCGCGAATCTCGTGGGCGACGTCGCCGAGCCGGCGCTTGCCGCCTTCGAAACGCTCCTCCGCGCGCGCGGCTTCCTCGCGCGCGGTGCCCATGGCTTCGAGCGCGGCGCGCGCGGCGCGGTCGGCCTCGGCGAGCGCGTTGTCGCCTTCGGCGAGCTGATCGGCGGCGGCGCGCCGCGCCGCTTGCGCCGTTTCGATCTCGCCGATGAGCGCGCGCCGCTTCTGTTCGAACGTGCGCGGGGCATCCTCGAGGCTCGCTCGCTCGCTCGTGGCCTCTTCGACGCGCGCGTCGAGGGTGGTGATCTGTGCCGCCGCGCCGTCGTTGCGCGCGCTCCAGGCTTGGCGGTCGGCGGCGATCGCGGCGAGCCGCCGCGCGGAAATCTCCGCTTCGCGCGCCAGCGCCTGCGCTTCCGCGCGCACCTCGGCAAGACGCGCGCGCTGGCCTTCGATCTCGCCGCGCGCGCCGGCAAGCTGCGTCTCGATATTGGCGGCGGGTGGCAGCGCTTTGAGCGCGCGCTGCGCCTCGTTGCGCGCCGCGGTCGTTTCGTCGCGGCTCGCGGTCAGTCGCGCCGCCGCCTCGCGCAGCGCCGACAGGCGCGCCGCGTTGCGGCTCGTCTCGCGCTCGGCCTCGGCGTGCCGCTCGCGCGCGGCCTGCGACTCCTGCTGCAGCGCGCGCCAGTGCGCGCGCGTCGCGGCCTCGGCCTCGGCGGCGGAGGCGACCTCGGCCTCGGCTGCCGTCACGGCTTTCTGTTCGTCCTCGACCTCGCGCCGCGCCGCCGTGAGCTCGGCCTCGATCTCGGCGAGGCGGTTTTTGCCGGCCAGACGGCGCGCCGCGCCGGCGGGCGCATCGGCGGCAACCGAGAAGCCGTCCCAGCGCCAGAGGTCGCCCTCACGCGACACCAGGCGCTGGCCGGGCTTGAGCATCGGCGCGAGGCGCGCGGCCTCCTCGCGCTTGATCACTCCGATTTGCGCCAGCCGTCGCGCCAGCTCTTTCGGCGCCTTGACGTGATCGCCCAGCGCGTGGACGCCGTCCGGCAGCGCCGGATCGGCGGCATCGATGGCGGCGCCGGCCCAGCGCATGGGCGCGGACGGATCGATCGGGGCTTCGAGATCATCGCCGAGCGCGGCGCCGAGGGCAGCCTCGTAACCCTTGTCGACGGTGACGCGATCGAGCGCCGGCGGCCATAGCTTCTTGGCGTCGACATGCAGAAGCTTCGCCAGCGTCTTGGCCTCGGTGTCGAGACGCTGGCCACGGCGCTCGGCCTCGGCGAGCGGGCCGCGGGCGAGGTCGAGCGCCTGGCGGGCGGCGGAGTGGGCGGCCTCGGCGCGCAAGGCTGCGGCTTCCGCCTCCGCGACCGCGGTCTGCGTGGACTCGGCCGCCTTGGCGAGCGGCGCCAGGTCGGCGCGTCCCTTCGCCTCGACCTGTTCGAGCGCCGCTTCCACCGCGGCGATTTCGCCTGCCAGACGCGCGGCCCGATCGTCGTGCTCACGCGCGGCATGTTCCAGCGCATGGCGTCGCGCGGTCAGGTCGGCGAGCGTGGCGGTGAGTTCGTCCGCGCCCTTTTCCGAGCGCGCCAGCACGGCGTCGGCTTGTGCGACCCGCTTGTCGACGCCCGCGCGCCGCTCGTCGTTGGCTTTGACCTCGCGCTGCAGCTCCGCCTCTTCGCTGGCAAGCCGCGCCAGCGCGGCCTGCGCGTCTGCGGCGAGGCGCTGCTCGCGCTCGATGTCGTCTCCGAGTTGAACGAGCCTGCGGTCGAGCTCGGCCATGCGCTCCGTGGCGCGCGTCTCTTCGCGGTCGAGCGTCTCGCGCGCCATGGTCAATCGTTGCAAGGCGGCGGCCGCGCGCGCCTCGGCCTCGCGCAGCGCCGGCAGCGCGGCGGCCGCAAGCGCCTGGTGCTTGGACGCTTCGGCCTGTTCGCCGCTGCGCGCGGCGACGAGCCGCACCGCCGCGCTCTTGGCCTGCTCGGCCTCGGCGAGCTCGGCATTGGCGGCGACCCAGCGCAGATGAAACAGCGTCGCCTCGGCCTTGCGTACGCGCTCGGCGACGGCGCGATAACGGATCGCCTGCCGCGCCTGGCGTTTGAGCGCGTCGATCTGGCCCGCGAGCTGGTTGATCACGTCTTCGAGCCGCGCGAGGTTGTGCTCCGCCGCGCGCAGCCGCAGCTCCGCCTCGTGCCGCCGCGCATGCAGGCCCGATATGCCGGCGGCTTCCTCCAGCACGCGGCGGCGCTGCTCCGGCTTGGCCTGGATGATCTCGCCGATGCGCCCTTGATGTACCATCGAGGGCGAACGCGAGCCGGTCGAAGCGTCGGCGAACAGGATATGCACGTCGCGTGCGCGCACCTCGCGGCCGTTGATGCGGTAGGTGGAGCCCGCTTCGCGCTCGATGCGGCGCGACACGTCGAGCGTCTCATTCTCATTGAACTGGGCGGGCGCCTTGCGCGCGCGGTTGTCGATCTGGATCGCGACCTCGGCGTTGTTGCGCCCCGGCCGGTTGTTGGTGCCGGAAAAGATCACGTCGTCCATGTCGGCGGCGCGCAGCGATTTGTGCGAGGTCTCGCCCATCACCCAGCGCAGCGCTTCGACCAGGTTCGACTTGCCGCAGCCGTTCGGCCCGACCACGCCGGTGAGCCCCGGCTCGATCAGAAAATCGGTCGGCTCGACGAAGGATTTGAAACCGAGCAGACGCAGCCGCGTGAGTTTCATAGGGACGCCGTTCCAGTCCTGACCGCCCGGCGGCGACCACGTTCGGTCCAGCCTCGGGCCCATGGGAGGGTCGAGCGGTGGGTGGAGGGTCGCCGCATCGACCGGCACAATGAATCGCCGGGCGCGATTCCGCAACAGAAAGAACGCGTTATCCCGCCCGCACTGGCGGGACGCGCACGGTCCGGGCCGCCCGGATGACCGGCGCTGCTCCAGCAGGAAGGAAAGTGGTTAAAAAAGCGTTATCAGCCCTTGAGATAGGGGGCGACCTGCTTGTCCAATTCCTCGGGGGTGAGGGCGCCGCGAAACATCTTGCCGTTGATGAAAAAGGTGGGGGTGGAATTGACCTTGAACTTCTGCGCCGCCCGCGTTGCTGACTCCTTGATGTTCTGTTCCAGCTGCTGATTCGCCAAACACTCGTTGAAGCTTTGTTCGGTGAATCCGGCCTGCTTGGCGATGGCCAACATAGGCTGCAGCGGCTTCTGCACCGCCCACTCTTTCTGCTGCGCGAAGAAGGCGTCGATCAGCGGGAAGAATTTGTCGTTGCCGGCACAGCGCGCCAGCATGGAGGCGGCGAGCGCGAGCTGATCGAGGGGAAATTCCCGGAAGATGAAGCGCACCTTGCCGGTGTCGATGTATTTCTTCTTCATCTCGGGGTAGGTGGTCTCGTGAAAATGGCTGCAGTGCGGGCAGGTCATCGAGGCGTATTCGACGATGGTGACGGGAGCATCGGCCTGCCCCTGGATCTCGTCGCCGAGCGGACCTGGCGCCAGCAGGTCGGCCATCGGCACTTCTCCGGCCGGTGAGGTCTGAGCCGCCGCCGTGTCGGTCGGGCCCCACAGAGAATAGCCGGCGCCGCCGGCGGCGATGATCGCGACGAGCGCCGCGGCGCCGAGGAGCGCATGACGACGCGTGACGGTTGGGGTGGCTTCGGTGTCCTTGGTCATGATCCGTGATCCGCGCAAGTGGGCCGGCTGCCGCCCGAGTCGATCGTTCCCACCGATCTCGAGCAAGTCGATGTCGAGCTAGCTCGCTACCTTCAAACGGCGAATGTGGCAATGCCCGGCCGCCCTGCCAAGGCCTTGCGGTCACGACTGTTTGATGGCCGCCCCCAGCCGGCCGAGCGCGGCGCGCAGATTTTCGTCCGCGATTTCGGGGAGATCGGCGGCGATGCGCGCCGCCGCTTCGGGATCACCGGCGGGCTGCGGCGCTACCTCGCGACGGCGAAGCGGCGCTTGCCGCAGCCGCAGTCCGCCGACCGCCTGCCAGCCGAAAAATCGGTTCACCCGCTCGAGCACGACGCCGGAGAGGTGCTGGATTTCGATCGCGGCCGGTCCCTCGACCCGCAGCACGAGCGTGCCAGGTTCAGGCGTAGGGCCGCGGGCTCCCCGCGTCCACTGGATCTTTTCCGGCTCCGAATGGGCCGCGATCTCGGCGCCCACGATCTCGGCCCAACGGATGACGAGTTCGCTCGAAGCGAAGCCCTGCTTGGCGAACGCATCGGTCAGCGTCTTGTGCAGAAGATCTGAGAGCGGACGCGCGAAGGACTTGCCGGGCTTGTTCATGCTGCAAGGCTCTGCCACATCGGTCGGCCATGACGCTAGCAGTTGGGATGAAGCGGCGAAAGCGCGCGTCGGAGTCCCCGCGCCGCGCTGATCTCAGCGCCGATCTCTTGGCCTGGTACGACCGCCATCGCCGCAAGCTTCCCTGGCGCGCGCTGCCCGGCGAACGGCCCGACCCCTATCGCGTCTGGCTCTCCGAGATCATGCTGCAGCAAACCACGACCAAGGCGGTCGTGCCCTATTTCGCGCGCTTTGCCGCGCGCTGGCCGAACGTGCGCGCGCTCGCGGCGGCGCCGCTCGAGGACGTGCTCAAGCTCTGGGCCGGGCTCGGCTATTACGCGCGCGCGCGCCATCTGCACGCCTGCGCCAAGGCCGTGGTCGAGCGCCATGGCGGACACTTTCCACAAAGCCAAGCGGCGCTCGCCGCGCTGCCCGGCATCGGCCCCTACACGGCGGCGGCGATCGCGGCGATCGCGTTTGACGCGCCGGCCGCGGCGGTCGACGGCAACGTGGAGCGGGTGGTGGCGCGGCTCTTCGCCGTTGCCGCCGAACTGCCCGCGGCCAAGGCCGAGATTCGGCGGCTCACCGGGCGTCTCGTGCCGCCCGAACGCGCCGGCGATTTTGCCCAAGCGCTGATGGATCTCGGCGCAACCATCTGCACGCCGAAGAAGCCGGCGTGCGCGCTGTGTCCGTGGATGGGCGCGTGCGCCGCCCGCCGTCGCGGCGATCCCGAGACGTTTCCGCTCAAGGCGCCGAAGAAGGAAGGACGCCTGCGCCGCGGGGCGGCATTCGTGGTCGTTCGCAGCGACGGCTTCGTGCTCGTGCGCTCGCGCCCGCCGACGGGATTGCTGGGCGGCATGACCGAGGTGCCGACCACCCAATGGACGCATGATTTCGACGGCGGCGCGGAGCTCGGCCCGCGGTTGGGGCGCGCGCGGCCGAAGTGGCGACGCGTGGGCGGCGTCGTCACCCACACGTTCACGCATTTTCCGCTCGAGCTCGTCGTCTATATCGCGGACGTTCCGGCGGGCGCGGCCGCGCCGCGAGGCGCGCGTTGGGTCCGCCATGCGGATCTTCGCGGCGAGGCGCTGCCCAATGTCATGCGCAAAGTGCTCTCGCATGCGCTAGGATGACGCCCATACGATCCGCAGAGGTCGCAGCCAAGCACGGGAGGTCCTGCCATGGAATTCACGCGACGCCATCTCACCGCCGCCGCCGGCGCGGCCGCGGCGACGACATTCACGCGCACTGCGCTCGGCGGTTGGGAGCCGAGCGAGCGCTATCCCGACCCGGCGATCCAGATTCTCGATCCGAGCTTTGCCAAATATCGTCTGGCGCTGGCGGGCGTGGAGCGGCTCGCCACCGGCATGCGCTGGTCCGAGGGCCCCGTCTACTTCGGGGATGCGCGTTGCGTGATGTGGAGCGACATTCCCAACAATCGCATCTTGCGCTGGGACGAGACGACGGGACGCACGAGCGTTTATCGCCGGCCGTCGAATAATGCCAACGGCAATACCCGCGACCGCCAGGGCCGGCTCGTCACCTGCGAGCACGATACGCGACGCGTCACGCGCACCGAGTACGACGGCAGCATCACCGTGCTGATCGACAAGTTCGACGGCAAGCCGCTCAACTCGCCCAACGACATCGTGGTCAAATCCGACGATTCGATCTGGTTCACCGATCCGCCGTTCGGCATTCTCGGCAATTACGAGGGCCACGTGGCGACGCCGGAGCTGCCAACCAACGTGTACCGGTTCGATCCAAAGTCGGGGCGCGCAACGGTAGCGACCGGCGACGTCAACCGGCCGAACGGGCTCGCCTTCTCGCCCGACGAGAAGAAGCTCTACATCGTCGAGGCCGGCGTGACGCCGCGCGTGATCCGCGTCTTTGACGTCAACGACGACAAGCTCGCCAACGGCCGCGCCTTCCTCACCGCCGAGGCGGACGGCACGCCCGACGGCTTGCGCTGCGACGTCGACGGCAATCTGTGGTGCGGCTGGGGCATGGGCAGCGCGCAACTGGACGGGGTGAAGATTTTCAACTCGACCGGCAAACCCATCGGCTTCATCGCGTTGCCCGAGCGCTGCGCCAATCTCTGCTTCGGCGGTGTCAAGCGCAACCGGCTGTTCATGGCCGCGAGCCATTCGCTCTATTCGCTCTACGTCAATACGCAGGGCGCGCCGGGAGGGTGAGCGTGGGACCGCTTGTGACGCGACTTTAGCTGAATAAGCAGCATGACTCCGGTCATCCCGGCGAAAGCGGGGATCCATACCCACGAGCTCCGGAATATGGGGTCGCCAGCATAAGCGCGTTTACGCGCGTCAACATCGCAACAGGAGGAAAGCCATGCCCGACGCGTCGCGCCGCAATTTTCTCGTCACCGCCGGCTCATTCGCGCTCGCCCTAGGCGGCTCGGCGCGCGCCGCCATGGCACCGGACGACAAGTTCGACCTTCTGATCAAAGGCGGAGACGCACTCGATCCGAGTCAATCGCTGCGCGGCAAGCGCGACATCGGCATCCGTTACGGCGTGATCGAAGCGGTCGAAGCCGACATCCCGGCGAGCCGGGCGCTGCGCGTACTCGATGCCACCGGCAAGCTAGTGACGCCGGGTCTGATCGACCTGCATTGCCACGTCTTCCCCTACGGGTCGGCGATTGGTATCCCGGCGGACGAGCTCGTCCCCCATCAATGCACCACGACCTGCGTTTCGGCGGGCGACGCAGGCGCCAACAATTTCGCGGCGTTCCGCCGCTACGTCGTCGCGCAAACGCGCACGCGTCTCTATGCTTTCGTGCACATCGCGAATATGGGCCTCGCGCCGTTTCCGGTTCCGGAGCTTTACAATATCGACTTCGCGCAGGTCGACACGGCAGCCAAGGCGGTGGGCGAGAACGCCGACATCGTGCTCGGCGTGAAAGTGCGCATGTCCGAGAACGTCATCGCCAAGAATGGTCTTGAACCCTTGAAGCGGGCGATCGCCGCCTGCGAGAGGGCAGGCACCGGCGCCAAGGTCATGTGCCACATCGGCGGCGTGGAAACGCCCGAACTGATGTCGCAAATCCTCGACACGCTGCGGCCGGGCGATATCCTCACCCACGCCTACTCCGGCGCGCCCAATATCGGCGGAGCGTTCACCAATATCGTGCAGGACGGGAAGCTTCTGCCGGCGGCGCTCGCGGCCAAGCAGCGTGGCGTAATTTTCGACGTTGGCCACGGCGGCGGCAGCTTCGACTACACCGTCGCCGAGCCGGCGATCGCCCAGGGCTGCCCGCCTGACACCATCTCCTCCGATATCCACGTGTTCTCCGGCAACACGCCCGGCATGCCGTACTTGCCCTGGGTCATGAGCAAGTTCATGGGGCTCGGCTTCACGCTCGAGCAGGTCGTCGCCATGGCGACCACCAATCCCGCCAAAGTGATCAACCGTGCGGCGAAGCTTGGATCGCTCCAGGTCGGGGCGCCCGGCGACGTGGCGATCATGGAATTGGTCGAGGGCGACGTGTCCTTCGTCGACACACGCAACAATACGCGCGCGGGTCGCGCCTATCTCAAACCAGTGCAGACCGTGACGGCAGGCGTACCCTTCGGGAGGCCGTACAATTCGCCCTTTGCGGTGCGCTGAGCAGCAAGGCGGGAGGTCACACCATCACGAGTTGACGAGGTGATGGCGCAATCCGCTCCAAGCATCCTCTTGCGGCCTTTTGCCGACACGCAACGTCTGCCTATGCAGCGCGAGTAGACGCAACATGCCTGCGATCACCATCGAACGGATCGAGGCGATTGCGCTTCGCATCCCCATGGACCATTGGGCGCCGCCGCCGCTGTTTGCGGGGCGGCCGCGCACCACGATCGATACGTTGCTGGTGCGCGTCACGACCAACCGCGATGTCGTCGGCTGGGGCGAAGCCTACGGCGGCGGTTGGCAGGCGACCGTCGCGGCGCTCGAGCATTGGGTCTCGCCGCTCGCGCTCGGCCAAGACGCAACCGATGCTGGCCTGATGTCGCGGCTTGAGCGCACGCTGCACAATCTCGGGCGCGCCGGGCCCATAATCCATGCCATCAGCGCGCTCGACATCGCGTTGTGGGATCTGCGCGGCAAGCTCGAAGGCGTAGCCGTGCACGCGCTCCTCGGCGGCCGTCGGCGGCGGCGCGTCGAAGCCTATGCATCGCTGTTGAGCTACGGCGGCTCGGTCGAGCACGTGCGGCGCAACGTAGCGCGCGCGCTCGAGCGCGGTTACCGCCAGATCAAGCTGCATGAACGCACCGCGGAGACGGTGGCGGCGACGCGCGAGGTCGCGGGCCGCGACGTGCCGATCATGGTGGATACCAATTGTGCTTGGTTGCCGGATGAGGCAACCGCGGCGGTGATGGCGATGGCGCCGTCGAAGCCCTTGTGGGTCGAGGAGCCGATCTGGCCGCCCGAGGATTTTCCCTCGCTCGCGGCGCTGCGGCGTGCGACCGGCGTGCCGATCGCGGCCGGCGAGAACGCAACCGGGGCGCTCGACTTCCGCAAGATGATCGCGGCCGGCGCCGTCGATTACGTGCAGCCGAGCGCGGTGAAGATCGGTGGGCTCAGCGCTTTATGGCGCATCTGCAGCGAGGCGGAAGCGGACGGCGTCACCTGCGTGCCGCACGCACCCTATTTCGGCCCCGGTTACCTGGCGACGCTGCACGTGCTGGCGGCAAAGCAGCGCGAAAGCGCCCTCGAGCGCTTCTTTTGCGAGCTGGCGCTGATGCCCTATGGCGCGAGCGTGCCGGTCGTGGATGGGGGCGTCGAGGTGCCCGACGCCCCGGGATTGGGCGCCGACCCTGAAGCGGAGCTGATCGAGCGCTTCCGTGCTTGATGCCGAGCTAGGCAATTCATGACTCGTGTCCGGTGAAAGCGCGTCGCGCGCATTGGGCCGCAAGCAACGCGACGATAGATCGGATGTGGGTAAGGCGTCTCCCGTGTAAGCTTGTCATCCAACCGTCATTGTACCGTCATGTGTGGGTGGGATTTCGGCAGGGAAGGCCGCCCCGTTAGTCCCCGATACATGATCCAGGTCGAAGACCTCGAAGTCGTCTATCCCACCGGAACGCGTGCGCTTGCGCCGACGACTGTTGACTTCGAACGAGGCCAATTCACGGTTCTTCTCGGCGCATCGGGCGCCGGCAAATCGACTTTGCTGCGGGCGCTCAACGGTCTCGTCAAACCGACAGCCGGTCGGGTGATCGTCGAAGGCATTGGCGAACTGCGTGGCAGTCGCGCCATGCGGGCGCATCGCCGCCGCACCGGCATGGTGTTCCAGCAGCACCAGTTGATTGGCCGCGCAACGGTGCTGAGCAACGTATTGACGGGACGCCTGGGCTACCATTCCGGACTGCGCACGCTGCTGCCGCTGCCGGCGACGGAGAAGTGTCTTGCACTCGAGGCGATCGAGCGCGTCGGGTTGATCGACTATAGCTTGCGCCGCGCCGATCAGTTGTCCGGCGGTCAGCAGCAGCGGGTCGGTATCGCGCGCGCTCTCGTGCAAGAGCCGACACTCATCCTCGCCGACGAGCCGGTCGCGAGCCTCGATCCTACGACGGCCGACCGTGTGCTTGGCCTGCTTTACACGATCTGCAAGACCGACGGCATCACCGCCGTCGTCAGCCTGCATCAACTCGAATTCGCGCGCCGTTATGCCGAGCACATCGTTGGTCTGACCCGTGGCTCGGTCGTCTTTGACGGTCCGCCGACGAAGCTTGGTCCGACCGAGATCAACCGCATCTATGGAACGGTCGCAAGAGCAGAGACCATGGCCCGCAAGACAGGAACTTACGCATGAATCGCCGCACGCTTCTCGCTGCCACCTTGCTTCTGCTGTCGCCTTTCGCCGCGTTGGCGCAGACCCGCGACCCGGCCAAGCTTCGCGTCGCGCTGCTGCCCGACGAGAACGCCGCGACGCTCATTCAGAACGCGCAACCGCTGAAGGCCTACCTGGAGAAGGAGCTAAAGAAGGACATCGAGCTCATCGTCACCACCGATTACTCGTCGATGATCGAAGCCATGCGCTTCGGCCGCATCGAGATTGCGTATTTCGGTCCGTTCTCCTACGTTCTTGCCAAATCGAAGGCGCATGAGATCGAGCCGTTCGCGGTCGGAATCGAGCGCGGCTCGCCGACCTACAACTCGGTCGTGGTCGCGCAGGTCGGGGGTCCGGTCGCATCTGTGGCCGATATCCGCGGCAAGGATTTCGGCTTCGGCGATCAGGCGTCCACGTCGAGCCATCTGATCCCGCGCGCTCTGCTGCTCAAGAACGGCCTTGACGCAGGCAAGGATTATCGGCCGGTCCATCTCGGTGCGCATGATGCGGTGGCGCGCGCCGTGCAAAACGGCCAGGTGCCTGCCGGCGCGCTCTCCAAGGCCATTTTCGAGGTGCTGCTCGAGCGCAAGACGATCGACGGTGACAAGGTCAGGGTCATCGCCACCTCGGCTCCTATCCCAAACTATCCGATGGTGATGCAGGGCAATCTCGCGCCGGAGCTTAAGGACGCCATCCGCAAGGCGTTCCTGGAGTTGAAGGATGCCGCGGTGCTGAAATCCTTCCGCGTGCAGGGCTTCGCCGCGACTGACGACAGCGCCTACGACGTATTGCGTGAGACCGCGAAAATTCTCGATCTCGATTTGTCGAAGTTGCGGGGATGACCCCCGTCGCCGACCGCCACGGCGAGATTCTCGCCGCGCAGCGACTTGCCGCGCTCAAGCAGGCGGCTCAGCTCGCGGTGGTGATGCTGGTCTGCCTCCTGGCGCTGTGGGCGACCGGCTTCTTCGACGCCGAGCGCCTGGTGGAAGGCGGGCCTGCTTTTGCTCAGCTGTTCCGCGAAATGGTTCCGCCCGATTTCGGCCGCTGGCAAAGCTGGCTCAAGCCGCTCGCCGACACACTCGCGATGTCGATTGCTGGAACTGCGCTCGCGGTCGCAATTTCGCTACCGCTTGCATTGCTGTGCGCGTCCAACACGTCGCCGCATCCGGTGATTTATCACGCCTTCCGCACGATGCTCAGCGGACTGCGCTCGGTCCCCGAACTGATCATGGGTATCGTATTCGTGGCCGCGGTCGGCTTCGGCGCGCTGCCCGGCGTGCTGGCGCTCGGGCTTCACTCGACCGGAATGGTCGGCAAGTTCTACGCGGAAGCGATCGAGCACGTCGATCCCCGCCCGATCGAGGCAGCGCGCGCGGCGGGCGCGAGCTCGTTCCAGGTCATCACGCATGCAGTCCTGCCGCAGGTGCTGCCGCAACTCGCCGACATCACGATCTATCGCTGGGAATATCATTTCCGCGCCTCGACCGTGCTCGGCATCGTCGGTGCCGGCGGCATCGGCTTCGAGCTGATCGCGGCGCTGCGTATCATCAAGTACGATCAAGTGTCAGCGATCCTGCTCACGATTCTCCTGTGCGTAATCATGGTCGACGGCCTCGGCGCGTGGTTGCGCAGAAAGTTGAAATGAAACCTGAGCGGCCGCGCATTGTTGTCAGCAATTGGGTGCACGACGACGTGCTCGGGCGCCTTGGCGCGATCGGCGAAGTCGATGCCAACCGCACACGCACGCCGTGGCCGCGGGAAGAATTGACCAAGCGCGCCGCCTTGGCCGACGCGTTGCTCGCTTTCATGACCGATCATGTCGACGTCGACTTTCTGGCGGCTTGCCCGCGAGTCAAGGTGATCGCGTGCGCGCTCAAGGGCTTCGACAATTTCGATGTCGAGGCCTGCACGGCGACGGGCGTATGGGTCACAATCATTCCTGATCTGCTCACCAATCCGACGGCGGAGCTCGCCGTCGCCTTGGCGCTCGGGCTCGGACGCAAATTGCGCGAAGCCGACGCCCTCGTGCGCTCCGGCACGTTCAACGGCTGGCGGCCTATCCTCTACGCCACCGGGCTCGACCAGTCCGTCGTCGGCATCGTCGGATTGGGCGCCGTCGGCTGCGCGATCGCGACGCGTCTCTCCGGTTTCGGCTGCCGCATCCTTGGGGTCGATCCGAGCGTAGAGGCGCCGCCCGGCGTCATGCGGTGCGATCTACCGGCGGCACTGGCGGCGAGCGACTACCTGATAGTGGCCGCTCCGCTCTCGGCCGATACCTTCCATATGATCGGCCGCGATGCGCTCAAGCGCATGAAGCCCGGCGCGCTCCTCGTCAATGTCGGGCGCGGATCGGTCGTCGACGAAACCGCGGTCGCCGATGCCCTGGAACGGGGGGCGCTCGGCGGCTACGCAGCCGACGTCTTCGAAATGGAGGACTTGGCGCGCCCGAATCGGCCGCGAGCGATCGAGCCGCGACTGCTCTCCCATCCGCTGACGCTGTTCACGCCGCATCTCGGCTCGGCGGTCGACCGAGCTCGTCGTGAAATCGCATTGCAGGCGGCAGACAACATCGTCGACGCGCTCTCCGGCCGTGCACCGCGACACGCAGTCAACAAGCCAATCCGACGTCGAGCTGCAAGCTAGAGCGTGGCCATCGCGGCCCTGATCTGCGCGCGCAGCGCATCGATCGAGACGAGGCCCGCGGCCGTCGCCACGTGCCAAAACGCCCAGCCGTTGCAAGCTTCCAATCCTTGCGCCAGCGCGCCGATGCGGTGGATGGAGCCGACCGTCTCGCCCAGCGCGATGGCGCCGTCGGCGCGCACCAGCGCCTCGACCTTGCGCTTGGCGTCGCACAGGCGCGCGCCCGGTGCGATCAGGCCGCGCTCGACGAGCGCGCAGAACGGCACGCGCGGCGCCTCGCGCGCGGTCATGAACGACGCGAGCGCCGGCGCGGGCAGCGGCGCGACCGTTGCGATGCGCGCTCGCGCGGCCGCGGCATAGGTTTTCTCGCGCTCGATCCCGATGAAGCGCCGGCCGAGCCGCTTGGCGACCGCGCCGGTGGTGCCGCTGCCGCAGAACGGGTCGAGTACGAGGTCGTCGGGCCGCGAGGAGGCGAGAATGACGCGCGCCAGCAACGCCTCGGGTTTTTGCGTCGGATGCAGCTTCTTGCCGTCGCCGCCCTTGAGCCGCTCCTCGCCGGTGCAGAGCGCGATGGTCCAGTCCGAGCGCATCTGCACGCCGTCGTTGCCGGCCTTGAGCGCTTCGTAATTGAAGGTATAGCCCTTGCCGCTCGGTTCGCGCGCCGCCCAGATCAGCGTCTCGTGCGCGTTGGTGAAGCGCCGCCCGCGAAAATTCGGCATCGGATTCGATTTGCGCCACACCACGTCGTTGAGGATCCAGAAGCGCAAATCCTGCAGCAGCGCGCCGACGCGGAAAATGTTGTGATAGGAGCCGATCACCCACAGCGTCGCCTCGCGCTTCATCACGCGCCGGCATGCGATGAGCCAGGCGCGGGTGAAATCATCGTAAGCGGAAAAACTTGAAAACTTGTCCCAATCATCGTCGACCGCGTCGACGCGCGAATCGTCAGGACGCTTGAGGTCGCCTTGCAGCTGCAGGTTATAGGGCGGATCGGCAAACACCAGGTCGACCGATTCCGCCGGCAGCTTTGCCATCTCGGCAACGCAGTCGCCGATGAAAATTCGGCCGCTCTCGCCTGCCGTGAAACTGACGCGGGGCGCCCGAGCGGACGCCCCGCGACGCGATGCAACCATGACTCAGAACTCTGACTCAGGCGACGCGGCCGGTGACGCGGGACCTACAACCGACGGCGCGGACTATGAGGGCCGCCGGTAAAAATCGGCTTAAGGCTGCGCACGGCTATTGGGAAAGGAATGCTTAGCAACTATATTGGCGCCCGCGCGTTGATCGGCGCGGTGGTAACCGAAAAGCAACCGCTGCGGCGACGGTGTGACCGGCCGCGGGCAAGGAGGCGGAGCGATGCGCTTGGACGATCTGCCGGAAAGCGGCAACGTCGAGGATCGACGCGAAGACGGCGGTTTTGGCGGCGGCGGAGGTGGTTTCGGCCTTCCGATCGGCGGCGGCGGATTGGGCATCGGTGCGATCGTGGCGCTCGGCCTCATCGGCTGGGCGCTCGGCATCGATCCGAGCTTGCTCATCGGCGGCGCCGAGATCTTGACCGGTCCCAGCCAGCCGCACGTGCAGGCGCCGCCCACGGCGCGGCGCACTAGTGTTCCTCAGGACGATATGGGCCGCTTCGTGAGCAAGGTGCTCGGCAGCACCGAGCTGCAGTGGAAGCAAGTCTTCGCCAAGGACGGCAAAACTTATCGCCCGCCGGTCCTCGTTCTCTATCGCGGCGCGACGCATGCCAGTTGCGGCGGAGCCGCGCAAAGCGCGATGGGACCGTTCTACTGCCCGGCCGATCAGAAGGTCTACCTCGACACCTCGTTCTTCGATCAGATCGCGACGCGCTTTCGCGGCTGCGACGTCGGCAGCAGGACCTGCCAGTTCTCGCAGGCCTATGTGATCGCGCACGAGGTCGGCCATCACGTGCAGAACCTGCTGGGCATCCTGCCGAAGGCGCAACAGGCGCAACGCGCGGCCGACAGCAAGGCGGCGGCCAATCACATCCAGGTGCAGGTCGAGCTGCAGGCCGATTGCCTCGCCGGGGTGTGGGCGAACCGCGAGAACGAAATGCTCAAGAGCGAAGGCAAGCCGCCGTTCATCGAACCGGGCGACGTGGAGGCGGCGTTACGCACCGCGGCCGCGATCGGCGACGATACGCTGCAGCGGCGGGCGCGGGGCTACGTGGTTCCCGATTCGTTTACCCACGGGAGCTCCGAGCAGCGCCAACGCTGGTTCAATACCGGCTTCCGCTCGGGCTCGGTCACAAGCTGCAACACCTTCGCGTCGGCCCAGCTTTGAAATGCTGTGGCTTCATGTAGCCCGGATTGAGCGCAGCGAAATCCGGGACACCACCCGCGAAACTCTCCCGCATTTCGCTACGCTCAATGCGGGCTACGCAGCTGAGTAAACGGCGCGTCATGCCCGGAATCGACGACAGCAGGCAATTCATTCCGCTCAAGATCGCGGTGCTGACGATTTCCGACACGCGCGCGCTCGCCGAGGACAAGTCCGGCGCGACACTGGTGGAGCGCGCCGAAAAAGCCGGCCACGCCATCGCGGCCCGCGCGATCGTGACCGATGACGTGGAAGAAATCCGCGCGCGGGTCAAAGCGTGGATCGCTGATCCCGCAATCGACGTCATCATCACCACCGGCGGCACCGGCTTCACCGGGCGCGACGTGACGCCGGAGGCGGTCGAGCCCTTGTTCGAAAAGCGCATGGAGGGCTTCGCCACCATGTTCCTGATGGTGAGCCGGGCCAAGATCGGCACCTCGGCGATCCAGACGCGCGCGACCGCAGGTGTCGCCGGCGGCACCTACATCTTCTGCCTGCCGGGCTCCCCCGGCGCCTGCCGCGACGCATGGGACGAGATCCTGCTGCACCAGCTCGACTACCGTTACCGTCCGTGCAATTTCGTCGAGATCATGCCGCGCCTCGACGAGCATTTGCGCCGCGCCAAGGCCAAGGGCGCGACCGTCTAGCGCTGCGTCTTCCTGGGCCTTGATCTGCTCGCGCGAAATCGATTGCGCCGTCGTCCCCGCGCATAGCGCGTCGGAAGACGCGCGTAAACCGCGCTTATGCTGGGGACCCATATTCCAGAGGCGGTGCTCATGGGTCCCCGCTTGCGCGGGGACGACAGCAGATGAGCTGATAGTCGGCTCCGGGACGACTGCTAGCGCAGCTCCAGCTCCCACGTCTCGCCGATGAGCTCTTTGCCGAAGGTGTCGTGCGGCTCTTGATGGATGAGCGCAAAGCCGGCGCGCTCGTAGATGCGGCGGGCGCCGGTGAGCACGCTCTGGGTCCAGAGTGTGACCTTGCGGTAGCGCGCTTCGCGCGCAAAGCGCAGAGTCTCCTCGACCAGCCTGGCGCCGATGCCAAGCCCGCGCGCCTTGGGCTCCACCAGCAGGAGGCGCAGCCGCGCGATCTCCGGCGTTTCCCGCATCAGCAGGACCGAGCCGACATTCTCGCCTTCGCGCTCGGCGATCCAGCAGCGCTCGCGCTTGGGGTCGTGGTTGCGGACGAAGGCCGCGACGATTTCCGCGGTCAGCGCTTCGAGCCGCTCGTCCCAACCGTATTCCTCCCCGTAGAGCGCGCCGTGGCGGCTCGCGATCCAACCCATGTCGCCGGGTCGGGGAGGCCGCAGCAGATAGGGGATTTGCGGCGCCGGCGCCTCGCCCAGCACGCTTTCGATGGTGCGCATGGCGCCGACGATGCGTTCCTGATCCGCCACCGATAGCTTGCCGATCATGGCGGCGATTTCGTTCTGCGAACGTTGATCGAGCGGCGCGAACGCCATGCGGCCCTTCGCGGTCAGCGACAACAAGCATTGCCGCCGGTCGGTCGGCGACGGCGTCTTGGTGATGAAGCCGCGCTCGTTGAAGCCGTGCAGGATGCGGCTGAGGTAACCGACATAGTCAAGGAACTGGTTGACTTAGTCAAGTAACTTGCGAACCCGCCACGATCGCCCCGGTGCGGAGCAGCACGAGGTGGCGGCGGCGCAGCCGGCGGCGGAGATCGCGTTCGGGCTCCTCGACGTCGCGGTGGCCGCCGAGCGCGGTATAGCGCGCCTTGGCGATGACCAGTCCTTGGCTTGCATCCGGCTTTGCGCCGAGCGCGGTCCCCAGCAGCGCCAAGGCCTCGAGCAGCCCCGGACGGAACGCGGACGCGCGGAACACGGCGGCGTGGGTGCCGGCGCAACCCTGCAGTTCGGCCTGCTCGACAAAACGGCGGGTTTCATCGACCCAGGTGGCGTCGAGAACGACGCCCGGGCGCAGAAAGAGCAGCCAAGACGCGCGCGCGGCGTCGGCCGCCGCCTTGAGCCGCGCCCCGCGCCCTTGCGCGGATACCAGCACGCGGCAGCCGGCGCCGTCCGCGATCGCGGTAGTTGCGTCGCGCGAACCCGCATCGGCGACGATCACTTCGCGCACGATGCCGGCGGCCGCGCCTGAAACCAACGCAGCCAGCGTCGGCAACAGCGCGCGTTCGCTGTTATGCGTGGCAATCACCACGCTGAGCATGATCCCATGTCCCTCCAAGCGCGCCCGGCATGGCCCTTATCTATCGCCTGGCCCCGCGCGCGGAAAAAGGAGCCGCCCCTCTTTCGGTCCCCCACTGAGCCGCCAGTCGGCCTGTCTCCCCTTGCATGCCGCTGAGCAGGGATTATGTTCTTGTTTTGTTCGATACCTCAAGCTAGGATCGTCCCATGGCTCGCTCGTATGCAGCCGTCAAACGCCCGCCGGCGCCCACGTCCTCCTGGCCCAGCCCCCCTGCGCCGGCGGGCGGCTTTGCCCGCCGTCCTTCACCCCCGCGGGTGGAGACCGCGAAGCCGCGTCCCGCCGCCGTCGACCTCGATACGCCGGGCGAGGTCGCGGTCGAAGGCGATCGCCGCCGCGGCCGGGGGGCGCAGTCGAACGCCGCCGGCCGCTACGAGCCGCTCGCTCGCGTCGCCTTCGATGATGGCTGGCAGAGTTTCGAGGAGCTGCCGCCGTTCAAGACCACGGTGACCATCGACTCCACCCGTAAGATCATCACCCGGAACGACTCCCCCGACATTTCCTTCGACCGCTCGATCAACCCCTATCGCGGCTGCGAGCACGGCTGCATCTATTGCTTCGCGCGCCCGACCCACGCCTATCTCGGCTTGTCGCCGGGGCTCGATTTCGAAACCAAGCTGTTCGCCAAGCCGGACGCGCCCAAGCTGCTCGAACGCGAGTTGTCCGCCGCCGGCTACGTGCCGCGCACCATCGCCATCGGCACCAACACCGATCCGTACCAGCCGATCGAGCGGGAGCATCAGGTGATGCGGCGCATCCTCGAAGTGTTTGACCGCTACGGCCATCCGGTCGGCATCGTGACGAAATCCGCGCTGGTGTTGCGCGACCTCGAGATCCTCGCGCGCATGGCGCAACGCAATCTGGTCAAGGTGGCGTTGTCGGTGACGACGCTCGATGCCCGGCTCGCGCGCGTGATGGAGCCGCGCGCGGCGACGCCGGCGCGCCGGCTCGAGGCGCTGCGGCAACTGGCCTCGGCGGGCGTGCCGGCCTCGGTCATGGTGGCACCGGTGATCCCCGCGCTCAACGACGCCGAGATCGAGCGCATCCTCGATGCCGCCGCCGCCGTCGGTGTGCGGGAGGCCGGCTACGTGCTGCTGCGGCTTCCGCTCGAAGTGCGCGACCTCTTCCGCGAATGGCTGATGGCCAATTTTCCCGACCGCTACCGCCACGTGTTCAAGCTTATCCGCGAGACCCGCGGCGGCAAGGACTACGATTCGAGCTGGGGCAAGCGCATGACCGGCGGCGGGCCGGTGGCCTGGATGATCGGCCGCCGTTTCGAACTCGCCTGCGAGAAGCGCGGTTTCAACAAGACGCGAACGCGGCTGACGACCGACCATTTCAGTCCGCCCCGGCGCGGCCACGAGCAGCTGAAATTGTTCTGAACTCTTTTTCGTCGTCCCCGCGCATAGCGCGTCGGAAGACGCGCGTAAATCGCGCTTATGCTGGGGGACGACCCGTGAAGGGTGTCTTTCCCCGCCCTTCACAGCCGGCAACCTCGCACCGGTTGACTTGGGCGCCGCGGCGCGCACCATCGCGCCATGAGTCGCCCGACATCCGCTCGCGCCGTCTCAACCCGCGCCGCAACCATCAGCGTGGTGCGGCTGCCGCTCGGAGAGGCGGACGTCCGCCCGACCTTCCGCCGCGAGCGCGCCGCGATGAAACGCGGCGTGTGGCCGATCGCCGGCTGCGACGAGGCGGGCAGGGGTCCGCTCGCCGGCCCGGTCGTCGCCGCCGCGGTCGTGCTCGACCCCAAGCGCGTGCCGCGCGGACTCGACGATTCCAAGAAACTCGATCCGCAGACGCGCGAAAAGCTGCACGCCAAGATTTGTGCGAGCGCGCAGGTCGCGGTTGCGTTCGCGCCGCCGTGGCGCATCGACCGCGACAACATCCTGCGGGCATCTTTGTGGGCGCTCGCGCGCGCGGTGGCGGGCCTGCCGATCAAGCCCCAACTCGTGTTCGTTGACGGCCGTGACCGCATCGATATCGGCTGCGAGTGCAAGGCCGTGATTAGCGGCGATGCCATCCTGGCCTCGATCGCCGCCGCCTCCATCGTCGCCAAGGTCACGCGCGACCGGCTCATGACGCGATTGGGCATGCTCTATCCCGGTTATGGTTTCGAGCATCACAAGGGCTACAGCGTGCCCGAACACTTCGAGGCGCTCGCGCGGCTCGGCCCCACCGTCCACCACCGCCGCTCCTTCGCCCCCGTCGCCGCGGCCTATGGCGACGTCGTGACCGGCAGCATGGAGACCGGCGAGATCGAGCCAGGCGTGTTGCCTCTCTAGCATCAGGGCCTTATCTCTGCCGGTCGCGTCGAGTAACGTCCCGCTGATGCTTTACGTCTCCATCTTCGTCGAGCTCTTGCGTTCGCGCCCGTCGCTGGCGGTTTGGCTGGCGGCGCTGGCGCAGGGGCTGCTGTGGTTGTTGGTCCCGTCGCTGTTCTATGCCGGCCCGCCGGGCGATCTACCGAGCGTGCTCGCGGTCGGACACGAATTCCAGCTCGGCACCTATCTCGGCCCTCCGCTCGCCTTCTGGCTCGCCGAGCTCGCCTACGATCTCGCCGGCCGCAGCCTGGTCGGCGTCTACCTGCTGTCGCAGGTTTGCGTGGTCGTGACCTATTGGGCGGTGTTCACGCTCGGCACTGCGATCGTCGGCGCGCAGCACGCGGCGCTCGCGGTGTTGCTGATGGCGGGCGTGGCCGCCTTCACGGTGCCGACGCCGGACTTCGGCCCGGTCATCCTCACCATGCCGTTGTGGGCCATCATCCTGTTGCATTACTGGCGGGCCGTGGGCGAGCGGCGGCGGGCTTATTGGCTGCCGCTGGCGATCGAGATCGGCCTACTTTTGCTCACCACCTATGTCGGCCTCATCCTGGTCGGATTGCTCGTGCTGTTCACGGTTGCAAACCGGCGCGCGCGGGCGGCGCTGAACTCCTATGACCCGCTGATCACGGTGGTGGTCATCGGCGTCGTCATGGGCCCGCATCTCATCTGGCTCGCGGATTGGGGAGAGGGGCTGCGGCCGATGCTGCTGCGCCTGCGCACGCCCGAGGCCGTGGTCGGCAATCTCGTCGCCTGGCTGCGGCAAATCGCGTTGGTCTTCGCGGCACATGCCGGGCTCATCGTGTTGGTCGCGCTGGTGGCCGGATGGCCATGGCCGCGGCACGATCCCGCGCCCGTAATCGTGCGCCGCCCGCTCGATCCCTTCGCCCGGCAATTCGTCTACTTTTTCGCGGTGGCGCCGGCCTTCGCCGGCACGCTGGTGGCGGTGCTGATCGGATGGTCGGCGCCGGTCGGCGGCATCGCGCCGCTCGTCATTCTCTCCGGCCTCCTCGTGGTGGTCGCGGCCGGCGACGGCATCGAGTTCAATCGCCAACACGTGGTCATCGCGGCCTGGTTCGGCTTGCTGATCATTCCCGCGCTGATGGCGATCGCTGCAGTCGTGGTCCTGCCGTGGCTCAACGTCGATCTCAAGGTAACGTACCCGGCGCAGGCGATGGCGCGTTTCTTTTCCGAGAGCTTCGAGCGCCGCACCGGCGCGCCGCTGAAAATCGTCACCGGCGACCCGCGCACCGCCGCGCTCATCGCGCTCGGCGCGCCCAGCCGCCCGAGCCTTTTTCTCGACGCCACGCCCGAGCGTTCGCCGTGGGTGACGGCCGACGCGATCAAGAGCAAGGGTGCAATCGTCGTTTGGCCGACCACCGATACCGCCGGCACGCCGCCGGCCGAGATCAAGGAGCGGTTTCCGGATCTCGTGCCCGAGGTGCCGCGCGCATTCGAGCGCTCGGTGCAGGGTCAGCTGCCGCTCTTGCGCATCGGCTGGGCTGTGATCCGGCCGCAGGGGCAGGCAGCACCCTCAGCCGCCGCCAGCGAGCAGAAGCCTTAAGGGCTCGCGCGGTACGGATCGTCTCGGCTCGATCCATGACTTCGCGGGAATTGCCCGCGAACCTTCAGTACAGATTCCAGTGCTGCGGCCGGTAGATCGTTTCCCGCGGCGGGATCGGCGCAGCCGAATCGCCCTCGGGATCCGGCGGGCCGGCCCACGCCTTGATCGCCACAACGGTCACTGCCATCGCAAGAACCAATGCGAAGACAAATGCGAGCCTTTCTGATGTGCGTGCCATGTCTGCCTCCTGGGGCCAGATCGATGTCGCTGTGCCGGACTCTAGGAGGGAAACCGCAAGGGATATGTGAGCGGCCTTACAGTCGCGTGAAATAGAGCCTGCGCGGACCTTGACCAATAGGAAAACCCTATGGGTGACACGCAGCCGATCGCCGGTGGACAAATCGCCGACGTCCGAGGGTTGCAGTTGGGTTGGTGGCAGCTTCGCCGCTATGGTTGCGCGGCTGCGGGCCGGATCTTGCCGACGCCCTTGTTTGCAGGCCGGCGCGCCGAGCGTTCAACGGCTGGGGGAGTTAGATGACCGACGCGACCAAGCCTTCGGGCGAGCGAGCGTTTCTCGATCGCTATTTCGGCCTGAGCGAGAGCGGCAGCGATGTGCGTACCGAGTTCATCGCCGGGATCACGACTTTTCTCACCATGGTCTACATCGTCTTCGTCAACCCGCAAATCCTCGGCAATGCGGGCATGGACAAGGGCGCGGTGTTCGTCGCGACCTGCATCGCCGCCGCGGTCTCGACCTTGGTGATGGCGCTCTACGCCAATTATCCCATCGCGCTCGCGCCGGGCATGGGGCTCAATGCATTCTTCGCGTTCACCGTAGTGCTCGGACACAAATACACATGGCAGCAAGCGCTTGGCGGCGTGTTCTGCTCGGGGGTGCTCTTCTTCCTCATTTCCATCTTCAACATCCGCGAATACATCATCAACTCGATCCCGAAGAATCTCAAATTGGCGATCTCCGCCGGCGTCGGGCTCTTTCTCGGCATCATCGCGCTCGAGGAAGCCAAGATCGTGGTCGCCAACCCGGCGACGCTGGTCACGCTCGGCGATCTCAAGCAGTGGCCGGCGATCCTCTGTCTCGCCGGCTTCATCGTCATCGTGGCGCTCAATTACCGCAACGTCATCGGCGCCACGCTCATCGGGATCCTCGCGGCGACGCTCATCGGCCTGCCGCTGGGGCTCGCCGAGTTCACCGGCATCGTGTCGGCGCCGCCCTCGCTCGCGCCGACCTTCCTGCAGCTCGATTTCTCCCGCGTCGCGGAGCTGACCTTCATCATCATCGTGTTCAGCTTTCTCATGGTCGACGTATTCGACAACGCCGGCACGCTGATCGGCGTCGCCCACCGCGCGGGTCTGCTCGACGCCGACGGCAACCTGCCGCGCATGAAGCAGGCGCTGCTCGCCGACAGCTTCGCCGCCATGTTCGGCGCGCTCATCGGCACGTCGACGACCACGAGCTATATCGAAAGCGCGGCCGGCGTGTCGGCCGGCGGCCGCACCGGCCTGACCGCCGTTTTCGTCGCGCTGTTCTTTCTCCTGGCGTTGTTCTTCGCGCCGCTGGCCGGAATGATCCCAGCCTACGCCTCGGCGGCGGCGCTGCTTTATGTCGCCTGCGTGATGACGCGCGGACTTGCCGAAATCGATTGGGAGGACATCACGGAATATGCGCCGGCGGTGGTGGCCGCGGTCACCATGCCGCTCACCTATTCGATCGCCACCGGCATCGGCCTCGGCTTCATCACCTATGCTTTGGCCAAGCTGATCGCCGGTAAATTCGATGAGGCCAAACCGGCGGTGGTGATCTTGGCGGTGATTTTCGCCATCAAGTTCGCGTTGCCGGGATAGCGAGGCGGCCGGCGCCCGATCAGTCGATCACCGCCACCGCGTTGATTTCGACGAGGCAGCGCGGATCGGTGGCAAGCCGCACCACCTGCACTGTCGTCGTCGCGGGCTTGGCGTCGTGGAAATACTCGCCCCACACCCGGTTGAGCGCATCCTGGTCGGAAAGATCGGTGACGAAGCGGTCGGCGGTGACCACGTCGGCGAAGCTCGCACCCACCGCCTCGAGGCCGCGCTTCAAGTTCTCGAGCGCGGCGCGGGCCTGGCCCGCCATATCCCGCGGCATTGTATCGAATTCTTCCGGCCGGTGCGGGTGGTGGTGATAGACCGGCGCCGCGGTGACGCCGGCGAGATAGACGGTCGTGCCGCCCTTGACCTTGATTGCGGGCGCATAGGGCATCCACATGTCGGGCGCATTGGGCCAGTGCACGTGCTCGATCGCCTTTGCCATGCTGTGCCTCCCTTTGCTGATTGCGGAGCGTGGCGCTACGTCGCCAGCGCCTTCTTGATCGCGAGAAAATCCCGCCAAGCAAGGCGCTTCTGCAGCGGCTGGCGCAGGAGATAGGCGGGATGCAGCGTTGCCATCGCGCGGATTTCACGCGTGCCGGTGTGAAAGGGGAACCAGCGCCCGCGCGTCTTGAGGATGCCTTCCTTGCTGTTGAGCAATGTCTGGGTCGAAGGATTGCCGAGGCAGATCAATATGTCGGGGTCGGCGAGCTCGATCTGGCGCAGCACGAAAGGCAGGCAGATCGCGGATTCCTGCGGCGTCGGCGTGCGATTGCCGGGCGGACGCCACGGCACGATGTTGGCGATGTAGGCCGAGGTTCGGTCGAGCCCGATCGCCGCCATCATCCGGTCGAGCAGCTTGCCCGAGCGGCCGACGAACGGCAGGCCCTCGATGTCCTCATCGCGCCCCGGCGCTTCGCCCACGAACATGACGCGCGCTTGCGGATTGCCGTCGGCGAAAACGAGCTGGGTCGCGGTCGTGCGCAACGCGCAGCCTTCGAAGCGTTCGAGCAGCGCGCGCAGCTCCTCGAGGCTCCCCGCACTTTTCGCAGCCTCGCGCGCCGCCATCACGGCGGCCTCGGGTGACACGGCGACCGCAGCAGCGACCCGGTCCGGGAGCTCGCGCTCGCGCGCGGGAGCCGGCCGGGCGGTGCTCGCCTCGCCCTTTGCCCGGGCGGCCTCTGCGCGTGGAGCGGGGACGGCGCTTGGGCGATCGGTCGCGAACCGGTCGGTCGGCGTCTCCTCGAGCAGCGCATCGACCCCCGCCTCCCGGTAGAAGACGAGAAGCTCGCGAGCGGCCCCTTCGCGGTCCGTGCTGGTCATCGCTGTTCCCCGGATCGGCGCTTTGGCGGGACGCCGCAACAATGCCTGCTGTCCAGCCGGAGTAAAAGGGGTAGACCGCTCGCGGTTCGTTGTTACAGTCCTGCCGGACGCATATGCCGTCTCGCTTTGGAGAAAGCGATGAGCGCAGAGGAACTGCCCGCCCGCGAGGCGATGGAGTTCGACGTCGTGATCGTCGGCGCCGGGCCCGCCGGCCTCGCCGCGGCGATCCGACTCAAACAGCTTTCGCCCGATACCACCGTGGTCGTGGTCGAAAAAGGGTCCGAGGTCGGCGCACACATTCTCTCGGGCGCCGTGGTCGATCCCATCGGGCTCGATCAGCTCATGCCGGATTGGCGCAGCGAGGATAGCCCACTCAAGACCAAAGTGAGCGACGACCGCTTCTATTGGCTGTCGGCGTCGCGCGCGGTGCCCCTGCCGAACCTCATGCTGCCGCCGTTGATGAACAACCACGGCAATTACGTGGTCTCGCTCGGTAATGTCTGTCGCTGGCTGGCGACCAAGGCGGAAGCGTTGGGAATTGAAATCTACCCGGGCTTTGCCGCCGCCGAAGTGCTGTTCGATGGTAACGGTGCGGTGGCCGGCGTTGCCACCGGCGACATGGGTCTCGCCAAGGATGGCCACCACAAGGATAGCTTCGCCCGCGGCATGGAGTTACGCGCGAAATACACGCTGTTGGCCGAGGGCGCGCGCGGCAGTCTCACCAAGACCCTCATGCATCGCTTCGGCCTGGGCGAAGGCCGCCAACCGCAGAAATTCGGCCTCGGCCTGAAAGAGCTGTGGCAGGTCGCGCCCGAAAAATATCGTCCCGGCTTAGTGCAGCACACGTTCGGCTGGCCGCTCGACAACCGCACCGGCGGCGGCTCCTTTCTCTATCATTTCGACGACCGGCTCGTTTCGGTCGGTTTCGTGGTGCATCTCAACTACGAAAATCCGTACCTCTCGCCGTACGAGGAATTTCAACGCTTCAAGAGCCATCCGCTGCTGCGCCCGACATTCGAGGGCGGCAAGCGGCTCGCCTATGGCGCGCGCGCATTGACCGAGGGCGGATGGCAGTCGGTGCCCAAGCTCGCCTTTCCCGGCGGTGCGCTCCTAGGCTGTGCGGCCGGGTTCATGAACGTGCCGCGCATCAAGGGCAGCCACAATGCGATGCTGTCGGGAATGCTCGCGGCCGAGCACGTGGCCGCGGCGCTCAAGGCCGGTCGGCGCAACGACGAGCTCACGGACTACGAGGCGGCCTGGCGCTCCTCCGCGATCGGCGCCGATCTGTGGAAAGTACGCAATGCCAAGCCGCTGTGGTCGCGCTTCGGCACGTTTGTGGGCATCGCCCTCGGTGGCTTCGATATGTGGACCAACACGGCGGGCTTCTCGCTGTTCGGCACGCTCGGCCACGGCAAGCCCGATTGGGCGTCGCTCAAGCCGGCGGCGCAATGTACTCCCATCGCCTATCCCAAACCCGACGGTACCGTCACCTTCGACCGCCTCTCCTCGGTGTTCCTTTCCAATACCAATCACGAGGAGGACCAGCCGGCGCACCTGAAAGTCGCCGATCTCAAGCTGCAAAAGGCGTCCGAGCACGACATCTACGCGGGCCCATCCGCCCGCTACTGTCCGGCCGGCGTTTACGAGTGGGTGGAGGAGGCGGGCTCACCCCGCTTCGTGATCAACGCGCAGAACTGCGTCCACTGCAAAACCTGCGACATCAAGGATCCGAATCAGAACATCACCTGGGTTCCGCCCGAGGGTGGCGGCGGGCCGAATTATCCGAATATGTGAATGGATCCTTGGCCATAACCTCGTGCCGGTGTCCGGCGCCGCGCAGATGTGAGCCGAGCGGGGCTTGGGGCGTCACGATGCTGCCCTTATCGGGGCCTTCAAAGGCGGTGGACATGCCCGATCGGGGCAGTTATTGCGGGCCGGGTCCAAACAGTCCATTCTGCTCAATGCGGCCGCGCCGAGGGCGCTCGTCCGCCAGATGGAGTCGACGAGCCGTGATCCTTTCGCCACCCTTGCGGCGTGCGGCTGTGGCCGCACTGGCTGCACTCGCCATAAGTTGGCCTGGAATGCTTTCCGCTCGCGCGCAGTCGCAGCCGCGCGATGCCTTCTCCCGGATCTCGCCTTCGGGGAGTTATCTCGCCGCCCGGCACGCCGGTGGTCAGCGCGACGCCGCGGCGGCGGCGTCGTATTACCGCGCCGCGCTGCGCGGTGATCCCCGCAACAACGAGTTGCTCGGCCGCACCTTCCTGGCGGTGCTGGCCAATGGCGAGGTTGATGAAGGGGTGAAGCTTGCCGAGCGCGTGCTGCAGGTCGACAAGAACGACCGCATCGCGCGCCTCGTCCTCGGGGTGCGTGCGCTCAAGCAAAAGCAGTATCCGGTCGCGCGCCGCGAACTCGCCCAATCGATCCGCGGGCCGATCACCGACCTCGCCGCGACGCTGTTGTCGGCATGGACGATGGCGAACCCGACCGAGGCGAAGCAGGCGACCGACTCCATCGACAAGCTCGCCGGCGCGGATTGGTACGCCATCTTCAAGGAGCTGCACGCGGCCTTGATCCTCGACGTCGCGGGCCAAAAGAAGGACGCCGCCAGGCACTACGAGCGCTCCTACAAGCTCGATCCGACGGCGCTGCGCGTGGTGCAGAGCTATGGAAGCTTTCTTTCGCGGCAGGGAAACAACGCTGACGCGCTGAAGGTTTTCGCCGCGTTCGAGGAAGCTCTGCCGCGCCACCCGCTGGTCGTCGAAGCGACCAGCGAGCTCAAGGCCGGCAAGAAGCTTCCCTTGATGGTCGACACGCCGCAAGCGGGCGCCGCCGAGGTGCTCTACGGGCTCGGTGCCGCGCTTGGCCGGCGCGGGGGCGAGGATCTCGGGCTCATCTACCTGCAGCTCGCGCTCTATCTCGCGCCCTCGCATCCGCTCGCTTTGCTTTCGCTCGGCGACCTCTACGAGGCGATGAAGAAGCCGGAACTGGCCAACAAGACCTACGAGCGGGTGCCGCTGACTTCGCCGCTTCACCGCAATGCGCAGATCCAACTCGCGCTCAACCTGGATGCGCTCGATCGCACGGACGAGGCGAAAGCGAGCCTTGAAAAGCTGATCGCCGCCAATCCGACCGACCTCGAGGCGATCATGGCGCTTGGCAATGTCCTGCGGGGACGCAAGCAGTTCGCTGAATGCGCCGACGTCTATTCCAAGGGTGTCGACACCATCAGCAAGCCCGAGAAGTCGAACTGGGTAATCTATTATTTCCGCGGCATCTGCTTCGAGCGCGCCAAACAGTGGGCGAAGGCCGAGGCCGATCTCAAGAAGTCGCTCGAGCTCTTCCCCGACCAGCCGCACGTGCTCAACTATCTCGGCTATTCCTGGATCGACCAG
>WNFC01000145.1_pt1 | contig 96304 bp, 82 predicted proteins | sample 5400541 | NCBI WGS metagenome assembly WNFC01 (sample SAMN13153342, study PRJNA577476) | soil metagenome | isolation source: 120 cm saprolite under Douglas fir tree site 2 hole 2 replicate 1 | place: USA:California | collected 2015-04-18
GAGTACATCCAGCTCGGTCGGCGTGAAGAGTCCTTGGCCTCTCTCTCGCGCGGATTCGAGGTTGGGGATGTCACGCTGGCGACGACCAACTGCGACCCGGAGTACGCCTCCCTTCGGACTGACCCGCGGTTCCAGGATCTCCGCCATCGGATGGGGCTGCAATAAGCGGCTCTAACCCGCGTTGCCGCGGTACACGGAGGTATTGTCGCCGCGACTACCTTCGCTGCGTGCCCCTACGTCTTTCCGAGCATCTCGAACACGACCGGCCACGCGAGCGTTTCTGGGCCATCGGGCCCGGCGCGTTGACGGGGCAAGAGCTCTTGGCCATTCTCATAGGCACAGGAACACGAGGACGGGATGCGCTCGCCGTTGCGGGGGAGATCCTTGGGCGGGGAGATGGCTCTCTACGCAAGCTGGCGGCCCGGCCCTGCGCCGAGCTCTCGGGGATCCCCGGCGTTGGGCGGGCCAAGGCCGCGCGCCTCGCGGTCGCGATCGAGCTAGGGCGGCGCATCGCCACCGAAACCGAGCCGCCTCCGGAGCGAATTCGTGGTCCCGGGGACGTGCAGCGGTACTACGGCCAGCGGCTGAGGGACCTGACAGTGGAAGAGTTTCACGTCCTCGCACTGGGCAGCCAGAGCCAGATCCTCGCCGACCTGTTAATCACGCGAGGCATCTTGAACAGTTCGCTCGTGCACCCGCGAGAGGTATTTCGAGCGGCAATCGCTGAGGCTGCGGCGGGAATCATCGTGGTGCACAATCACCCGAGCGGCGACCCCACGCCGTCGGCGGACGACCGCGCGGTCACGCGGCAGCTGGTGGATGCGGGGCGCGTGCTCGACATCCCGGTCTACGATCACGTGGTGGTGGGAGGAGAACGGTACGTGAGCTTCGCGGAGGCGGGACTGTTGTGACGAGCACGGCGGCGATTCTCGCGCCGGAGCTGGCGGAGGCTGTCGCGGCCCAACGGGACCGCCTCGACCTCGACGTCCTGTCACGCGCCTACCGCCTGAGCGCGCAGGCCCATCAGGGTCAGAAGCGCCTGTCGGGCGACGATTTCGTGTCTCACAGCGTCGCCGTCGCGACGATTCTCGCCGAACAGCAGATGGACACGACGACGATCGCGGCCGCCCTGCTGCACGACGTCGTCGAGGATTCCAACGTCACGCTCGAGATTCTGCGCCGCGATTTCGGCAACGAAGTCGCCGACCTGGTCGATGGCCTGACCAAGATCTCGACCCTCACGTTCCGATCGACAGCCGAGGAGCAGGCCGAGAACTATCGCAAGTTGCTGATGTCGGTCGCGCGGGACGCACGCGTCATCATCATCAAGCTCGCCGACCGGCTGCACAACATGCGCACGCTCGATCCTTTGCCTCCGGAGAAGCGCAAGCGCATAGCGCTCGAGACGCGCGAGCTGTACGCGCCGCTCGCGCATCGCTTCGGCATGGCGGGGGTCAAAGCGGAGCTCGAAGACCTGGCGTTCAAGTATCTCGAGCCCGAGGACTACAAGCAGCTCGCGCGGCAGGTCAAGTCCCGGCGCGTGGAGCGCGACCGGACGATCGAGCGGATGCGCTCGCCGCTCGCGGATGAGCTGCGGCGCGCCGGGATCGCGGGCTGGGAAATCGTCGGCCGGCCCAAGAACCTCTGGTCGATCTTCAAGAAGATGAAGAAGCGCGGCAAGCCGTTCGAGGAGATCTACGATCTGCTCGCGGTACGCGTGCTCGTGAACACGATTACCGACTGCTATCACGTCCTCGGCATCATCCACCACACGTGGACGCCGCTGCAGGAACGGATCAAAGATTACATTGCGAGCCCAAAGTCGAACGGCTACCAGTCGCTGCACACGACCGTGTTCGGGCCCGGCGGCCAGCTGTACGAGATCCAGATACGCACGCGGGACCAGCACCGGACCGCCGAGTACGGCATTGCGGCGCACTGGCTGTATAAGGAAAACGGCAAGAGTGCCGATGAGCTCGATCATCACCTGTCGTGGTTCCGCCAGCTGATCGAGCTCCAGCAGGACGCGCACAGTCCCGAAGAGTTCCTCGAGTTCCTGAAGATCGACTTGTATCAGGACGAGATCTTCGTGTTCACGCCGCGGGGTGACGTGAAGCGGCTGCCCAAGGGCGCGACGCCGATCGATTTCGCATTCATGGTCCACACGGAAGTCGGTCAGCACTGCAATGGCGCTCGAGTGAATGGCCGGATCGCGCCGCTGCACCGGCCGCTCCGCAACGGTGACACGATCGAGGTGCTGACCAGCCCGCAGGCCAAGCCGTCCCGCGACTGGCTGGCGCACGTGCAGACGGGCCGGGCACGACAGAAGATCCGCCAATGGATCAAGCAGGAAGAGCAAGAGCGCAGCGTCTCGCTCGGCCGCGAAATTCTGGCGCGCGAGGTCCGGCGGCGGCGGCTCGATCCCCCGACGTCCGACCAGCTAGCCCGAGCAGCGGAGACGCTCTCACTCGGCGGAGCAGAACAGGTGGAAGCGGCGATTGGGAGCGGCGACGTGCAGCTCGGCCAGGTCATGAAGGCCATCTATCCGGATTTGCCGGCCGAGGAGAACCAGGCGCCCAAACCGACCGCGTTCGGGCGCGTCATCGAGCGGTTGCGCCTGGGGCGGGGCATCAAGATTCACGGCGTCGAAGGGCTGATGGTGCGCTACGCGCAGTGCTGCCAGCCCGTCCCCGGCGACCCGGTCGTCGGTTACGTGACGCAAGGCCGCGGCATCTCGATTCACCGCAACGACTGCCCCAATCTCCTGACGCTGTCAGGCGACGAGGAACGCCGTGTCGAGATCGATTGGCGTGAGGTCGAAGGGGAGACGTTCGTCGTGCGACTGGGCGTGAGTGGGGAGGACCGGCGCGGGCTGTATGCCGACATCTGCGAGGCGATCAGCGGCACCGGCACGAACATTCGCAGCGCCGAGCTGGCGTCGAAGGATGGCGTGGTGTACGGATACGTGCTGGTCGAGGTCGAGAACCACACGCATCTGCACAAGGTTCTCAAGGCCGTACGCAAGGTAAAAGGCGTGACGGAGATTGCCCGGCGCGATTCGGGCTCCGCTGAAGTCGTCCCCAGTTAAGTTTCCTGTCCATGCCGTTTCAGCTCGGATCCGCACCGCCGCCGGCGGGAGACCAGCCTCGCGCCATTCGCGAGCTCAGCGCCGGGCTGCGCCGGGGCGACAAGTATCAGACGCTGCTCGGCGTCACCGGCTCGGGCAAGACGATGACGATGGCGCATGTCATCGCCGATTTCGGACGGCCGACACTCGTCCTCTCGCACAACAAGACACTGGCCGCGCAGCTGTACGGTGAGCTGAAGGCGTTCTTTCCGCAGAGCGCGGTGGAATTCTTCATCTCGTATTACGACTACTACCAACCCGAAGCGTACGTCCCCGCTACGGATACCTACATCGCGAAGGACTCGTCGATCAACGACGACATCGAACGACTACGGCTGCGCGCCACGTCCAGTCTCATGGAGCGCAGCGACGTGGTCATCGTGGCCAGCGTCTCCGCCATTTACGGCCTCGGCGATCCGGAGCTGTACGCCGAGCTGATGGTGACGGCAGAGCGCGGTCAGCAGCGCGGACGCGATACGTTGTTGGCCGATCTCGTGGCGGTACAGTACCAGCGCAATGACGTGAGCTTCGAGCGGGGCACGTTCCGCGTGCGCGGCGATACGGTCGAGATCTTTCCCGCGTACGACGAGCAGGCGGTGCGGATCGAATTCTGGGGCGATGAAATCGAGCGCATCGCGAAGATCGATCCGCTCACCGGCACCGTCATAGTCGAGCTGGAGCGGTGCGCCATCTATCCGGCGACGCACTTCGTCACCCAGCGCGCGACAATCGAGCGCGCTGTGAGCTCGATTCGCGCCGAGCTCCACCTGCGGCTCGCAGAGTTGCGCTCCCAGAACAAACTGCTGGAGGCTCAACGCCTCGAATCCCGCACCCACTTCGACATCGATATGCTGCTCGAGGTAGGGCGATGTGCCGGCATCGAGAACTACTCGCGGCATTTCAGCCAGCGACTTCCCGGTGAGCGGCCCGCGTGCTTGCTCGACTATTTCCCGGACGACTGGCTCTGCATCATCGATGAATCGCATCAGACGCTGCCCCAGCTCGGCGCCATGTACGAAGGCGATCGCTCGCGCAAGCAGACGCTCGTCGATTACGGCTTCCGGTTGCCCTCGGCGCTGGACAACCGGCCGCTGCGCTACGACGAATTCATGGGGCTCGTCCCCCGCCTGGTGTTCGTTTCGGCGACGCCCGGAGAAGATGAGCTCCGCCTCTCGGGCGGCGTCATCGTCGAACAGATCATTCGTCCCACCGGGCTGGTCGATCCCACCGTCGAGATTCGTCCCGTGGCCGGCCAGGTCGACGATCTGCTGAGCGAAATTCGCCAGCGCGAGAAGAAGAACGAGCGGGTGCTGGTCACGACGCTCACGAAGCGCATGGCGGAGGACTTGACGGACTATCTGCAACAGCACGGCGTGCGCGTGCGCTACCTGCACTCGGAGATCGATGCCATCGAGCGCGTCGAAATCATCCGCGGTCTGCGGCTTGGCGAATTCGACGTCCTGGTCGGCATCAATCTGCTTCGGGAAGGGCTGGACTTGCCCGAGGTCTCCCTCGTCGCCGTCCTCGACGCCGACCAGGAAGGCTTCCTCCGATCCGACCGATCTCTGATCCAGACGGTGGGCCGCGCGGCGCGCCATTTGAGCGGCAAGGCCATCCTCTACGCCGACCGCGTGACCGGCTCGATGGAGCGCGCGCTCAGCGAGATGAATCGCCGCCGGGAGACGCAGCTCGCACATAACCTGGAGCATGGGATCACGCCGCGGTCGATCGTCAAATCCGTGCTCGACATCCGGTTCGTCACGCGCGTGGCTGACGCCCGGATTGCGAAACCGGCGTCCGGCGCTGTTCGCCGTCCGACCGACGCGCGGGAGCGCGACGCGCTCATCCGGCTGCTCGAGCAGCAAATGCAAGCGGCGGCCGAGGAGCTGGATTTCGAGTTGGCGGCGGTGCTGCGCGATCAGCTCCTCGAGCTCAAGGCCGATGCGCCTCTCCGCGAGCGAGCTCAGCCGGTTCGGTGAGGAGATCGGCGCCCGGCTCACGGCTCCCGCTGTGATCGGGTTGTCGGGTGACCTGGGCACGGGCAAGACCACGCTCGTGCAGGCGATCTGCCGCGGTCTCGGCGCGCGATCGCGGGCAACCAGTCCAACCTACGCGCTGGTGCACCACTACGATGCCGGCGCGATCCCGGTCTATCATGTCGACTGCTACCGGCTGCGTCAGCCTGACGAAGCACGCGATCTCGGCTTCGACGACATGATCCGGGAACGCGCGGTGATTCTCATCGAGTGGCCGGAACGGGCAGGGAGTTGGGCGCCGCCGCTCGACCGGCATTTTCAACTGTCATACGACACCGATCCTGCGCGTCGAGTGCTCGAGGAAGCAGCGTGAGCCGGACTCCCACTCAGACGTGGCTGGCAATCGACACGGCGACGGAGATCGGGAGCGTGGCGGTTGGGACCCCCGAGCGCGTCACTGGTGTGCGGTCGATGCGCGGTGCGCGCCAACATGCCGCCCAGATCATTCCACTCATCCAGGAAGTACTCGAGAATTCTGGAGTCCAGCTCGCGCAAATCTCGGGGCTGGTCGTCGGGGACGGCCCCGGTAGTTTCACCGGTCTGCGTATTGCGTGGGCAGTAGCAAAGGGGCTGGCTCACGAGCGCGAGCTGCCGCTTGTCGCCGTACCAGCACTGCTTGGCGCGGCACACGCTGCTGCCGGTGAACAATCCGGCCCGATCGTTGCCTGCTTCGACGCGCTGCGCGGGCAAGTGTTTGCCGCGATTTACAAATTCTTCCCCGGTCGCGTCGAGACTGTCGTCGCGCCGGGTCTCTTTGAGGTTCGCGAGCTTGCACAGACTGCGCCTCCCCCCGATCGGCCGTTGCTCGCCGTTGGCGACGGTGCGCAGCGTTACGCTGCTGAGATTCTCAATTGGACCGGCCGGTCGCCCGTCGGATTGGACGCGGTGCCGCCGATTGCTGCCTCACTGCTGCTGTTATCAGCGCTTGATACGGCGCGGCGGACAGTCGATGCATCCAGTGAGCCGATCTACGGCCGCCCTGCGGAAGCGCAGGTAAAATGGGAGGCTCGCCACGGGCGTCCTCTCCCACATTCGTCCCGCTAAGCTCAGCGACGTCCCATCGGTCCATGCGATTGAGCACGTCGTCTTTGCCGATCCGTGGTCGACGCAGGATTTCCGCGATTGTCTGTCGTCCGATGCGTTGTTTCTCGTTGCGGAAACGAAGGACCGTGTCGTCGGCTACGTCGTCGCCCTCGACGCCGCCGATGAAGGAGAAATTCTCAACGTCGCTGTGGCGCCCGACGTCCGGCGCGGCGGGATCGGGCGCGCCCTCGTTCAGGCGGTCATCGCGGCGCTCGCTGAGCGGGGCGTCCGCCAGATTTACCTCGAAGTGCGTGAGTCCAACGCGGGCGCCCGGGCCATGTACGGCGCCCTCGGCTTCCAGGAAGTCGGCCGGCGTCGCGGCTATTATCGCCGTCCGGTCGAGGACGCCATCGTGCTCCGAGTTAACGCATAACTTTGGTACAGGTGGCGTATCTTTGATTGACAGAACGACTTGCGATTTATATAGTGTTGGGCACCCCTTGGACCCAACCCGCATTATCGCCGGAGGTTGTTGTGAGCCGCAGTCTCAATAAGGTCATTCTGATCGGGAACTTGGGTGCCGATCCCGAGGTGCGTAGTACGAATAACGGTTCCCGAGTCGCCACCCTCTCGGTGGCCACCAGCAGGCAGTGGACCGGCAACGGCGGGGAAAAGCAGGAAAAGACCGATTGGCACAGGGTTATCTGCTGGAATAACAAGACCGGGTCCGGTCTGGCCGATGTGTGCGAGAAGTACCTCAAGAAGGGTGACAAAGTGTACGTCGAGGGGCGGATCGAATACCGCACCTGGGAAGACCGTGAGAAGCAAACGCGCTACGTCACCGAGATCATCGCGCGCGAGTTGATCATGCTTGGGTCCAGAGGTGGAGCCGCCCCAGTGGGGGCGGGGGCCGGAGCTGGGAAGGCGGCTGCGGAAGTCGGAGGGAAGGCCCCAGAATCGCTCGACGCGTTCCCGGAGGCGCTGGATGAGGAGGACGACGATCTGCCGTTCTAGCCGCGCCATACTACTGGCCCTGGCGGCGTTGCCGCTCGCGTGGACCGTCCTGCCGGCGCAGGACACCACGCAACATCGGGATACCACACAGCAGGACACGACGCAGGCGGCCGCCGCCGTCCAGGGACAGCTTCCCGCGAGCCATACGGTCACACGCGGTGAGAGTCTCTGGTCCATCGCACAGATGTATTTCAACGACCCACTGCTCTGGCCCGAGATCTACCGGCTCAATACCAATGTGATCGAGGACCCGCACTGGATTTATCCCGGTGAGGTCCTGAATCTCGCCGACGCCGTGACGGTCGCGCAGGGCCCTGACACCGTCACCGCCGCCGTGCCACGGGATACGACTCACGTTGCGGCGGATACCGTGCGCGCGGCTCCCGGTGACACCGTCGCGGCGACCGTGCCGGTCGATACCGCGCGCGCACCGATCGATACGATTCCCGCCGACACCACACAGTTCGTCGTCGAGCCGCCACCGCCGCCGACCGCCGCGGAGTCGTACGAAACGATTTTCGATCGCCGCCCGACCAAGACGCAACAGGTGCGCGATGTGTTGCGGGCGTACACCAATCAACCGTACCACCCCGTGCGCGCCGGCGAGTTCTACGCCGCCGGCTTCCTCAGCGAAAACGAACGCCTGCCGTGGGCGCGTGTCCTGGGATCCACGGCGACGCCGGCCATTCATCGTCTCACAGAGCGCACGAGCGCGACGACGTTCGAGGAAATCGCGATTCGGCCGCCGAAGAACGCCTCGTATCACGTCGGCGATTCGCTGCTGCTCGCGCGCATCGGCCGGACGCTCGAATTTGGGCGCTGGGGCGACGTCGTCGTGCCGCTCGGGATCGTTCGGGTCACGTTGGTGCAGGAGCAGCAGGTGCTAGCGCGCGTCGTGACGCAATTCGGTCTCATTCACGACGGCCAGCTGGCCATGCCGCTGGAGCCGTTCCACGATCCTGGTCAGGTTCGCGCGACACCCGTCGAGAAGGGCCTCGTCGGAAAGCTTGTGGAAGCGCGGGATCCGCATCCCATCGCCGGAGCCCAGCAGTTCTTCTTCATCGACAAGGGCCGCAGCGAGGGTGTCTCGCTCGGAGACGTGTTCGAGATCTACAAGCCGGCGGAAGGTTTCATCGGATCGGCGTCCGAAGAAACCCGCGCCGTGCTCATGGTGGTCCACACCCGCGAACATTCGGCTACCGGTTTATTGCTCCAGATCATGCATCCCGGGCTCGAGCGAGGTCTCCCCGTACGCCTGATCAAGAAGATGCCCTCCTGATAGGCGACCGGGCCCGCGACCAGTGCGGGTCCGGTTCGTACCGGCCGTGATTGTCACCCTGCATCTCATTGTTCTGGCGCTGTACGGATTGGGCACAGCGCTCGCCTTGGCGCCCTTCCTGGGCCTGCCACCGTCGCCGCGCGCGCTGAACATTGCGTTGCCGTGCGCCGGTGCCGCGGCGCACGTGCTGGCGATCTCACAACTCACACCGGTGGGACTGGGCCCAGCGCTCTCGATGTTGGCGTTGTGCCTCGTGCTGCTGCAGCTCGCCAGCGAGCGATTGCTGCGTGGATCGGCCGTCGCGCTGTTTACGGGACCGCTGGCCACAGCGCTCGTCGGACTCGCGCTGTTGAGCGGGCTCACGCCGGGGGGGGGCACGGAAGCGGCGAGTAGCCGCAACGCGTGGTTCATTCTCCATGTGGCGCTCAGTGTGTCGGGTGTCGCGCTGATGGCGCTGGCCTTCATCGCCGCGGCGCTCTACCTGCTTCAGTTCCGTGAGCTCAAGGCCCGGCGCTTCGGCCAGGTCTTCCAGCTCTTCCCGCCACTGGAGCGGCTCGATCAGCTGAATCGATTCGCGCTGATCGTCGGATTTCCCACGCTGACGCTCGGCGTGCTGTTGGCGCTCGGCTACGGCGCGCGCTTCTCCGGTGGTCTCCACGTCGCGAAGGCGCAGATCGTCTGGGGGATGTTCACCTGGGTCGTGCTCGGCTGGGCGGTCTGGGTGCGCGTGGTGCGGCATTGGGCGGGCCGGCGCGCGGCATTCGCCAGCATCGCGGGGTTTTCCGCGGTGCTGCTCGTCTACGTCGCGCTGAAGCTCGCGCAGCCCGGTGTCGAACGGTTTCTATGAGCGACCACAGCGGCGTGGGCATCAAAGTCCTCGGCGTCAACCACCGCACCGCACCGCTCGACGTGCGCGAGCGCTTTGCGCATGGCGCGCACGAGGTGCCCGTCGCACTGGCGCGCGTGATGGCGGCGGGCGCGCAGGGTGGAGTGCTGCTCTCGACCTGCAATCGCACCGAGTTCTATCTCGTCGCGGAAGAGGAACCCGCGTTCGAAACCGTCTGGTCGCTGCTCGGGGAGCGCCTGCCGGCGACGCCCGCCGGTGGAGTACGAGAATACGGATACGTCGTCCGCGATCGCGAGGCCGTTCGACACCTGTATCGTGTCTCTTCGGGACTCGATTCGATCATCCTGGGTGAATCGCAGATCCAGGGACAGGTTCGCGAAGCGTGGGAAATCTCGCGCACTCAAGCTGGCCCCGTGCTACACCGCCTCTTCCAGACGGCGCTGCACGTGGGGTCGCGCGTCCGCACCGAAACCGGTCTCGGCATGGGCACCGCCTCCGCGGCGTCAGCCGGCGTGGCGGTCGCGGGAAAGATTTTCGGAGATCTGGCGGGCCGCAGCGCACTGATTCTCGGCGCCGGGGATATGGCCGAGCTCGCGGCGACCTGTTTGAGCGACGAAGGGGTACAGGTCACGCTCGTCGCCAACCGGACGCAGGAGCGTGCGCGGGCCATCGCGGAACGGCTGGGTGGCCGGGCAGTGTCGCTCGAGGACGCGTGGGCACACTTTGCGACGACGGACATCGCGCTCTGCTCGACGGCCGCGCCGCACGCGGTCGTCACGTGGGAACGCGTGGGTCACATCATCGCCGGCCGCGGTGGGCGACCGCTGTGCATTCTCGATCTGGCCGTGCCGCGCGATGTCGATCCAGCCGTCGCTCAGCTCGAAAACGTGTTCCTGTACGACGTCGATGATCTGCAGACGGTAGCGGCACAAGCCACCGCGCGCCGGCGCGATGAGATTCCGGCCGCCGAGCGAATCGTTGAGGAGGAGACCGACCTCTTCTGGGCCTGGTACGGCGGCCTCGGCGTCGTCCCGGCGATCAAGGAGCTCCGCAGCCGCATGGAAGCGCTGCGCACCGCCGAGCTGGAGCGCGCATTCCGGCAGCTAGGGACACTCTCGCCCGAGGATCGCGCCCGCGTCGAGCAGTTCAGCCAGGCGCTCATGAACAAGTTCCTCCATGAGCCCACGGTGGCCCTGAAGGCGGCGGCGGAAGAGGGGCGCGGATACGGTCTCCTCGAGGCGCTGCGCCGCCTGTTCGGGATGGAGCCTCCGGCGTGACGCAACGGATCCTGGTCACGGGTGGGGCAGGGTACATCGGTAGCGTCATCGTAGATCAACTTCTCGAACGGGGATTGAGCGTGTTCGTGCTCGACGATCTGAGCACGGGACACCGCAATGCCGTCGCGCGTCGCGCCAGCTTCGTACAGGGCAATGTCGGCAACCGCGAGCTGGTCGAAGCCTTGCTCGAGCAGGAACGGATCGACGCCATTATCCACATGGCGGCCTTCGCTCTCGTGCCGGAGTCGGTGGCGCAGCCCGGCAAGTATGTGACCAACAACGTGACCGCCGCCCGTGTACTGTTGGAGGCGGCGGTCCGGGCCAAGATACGCCGGTTCGTCTTCTCGTCGTCGTGCGCGGTGTATGGGCATCCGGCGGTAATCCCGATTACCGAAGACTCGCCGCAGGCGCCCGTCAATCCGTACGGCGAAACGAAACGCGATTTCGAGAAGCTGCTCGCGGACTATGGCCCGCGGAACGGGCTCGGGGTAGTGAGTCTGCGCTATTTCAACGCGGCGGGCGCCACCGAACAGCGGGGCGAGGACCACGACCCTGAGACGCACTTGATTCCCAACATCCTGGCGGTGGCGCTCGGCAAGCAACCGGCCGTACCGGTCTTCGGGACCGATTATCCAACGGCCGACGGCACGGCAGTTCGCGACTATATCCACGTCGTGGATATCGCGGACGCGCACGTGCGCGCGCTCGAGGTGTCACTCGACGACGGGGCACCCGTCGCCGTGAACCTGGGGACAGGAGCGGGCCAATCGGTGCGTCAAGTTGTCGAAGGCGCGCGACGCGTCACCGGCCGCCCGATTGCTACCGTCGAGCGGCCGCGCCGGCCCGGCGATCCGCCCGCGCTGGTCGCGGCCGTTCAACGCGCCGCGACAGTACTCGGATGGCGGACGAAACACTCGAGTCTCGAGGAAATCCTGGAGAGCGCCTGGCAGTGGCATCGGGCGCATCCGCAAGGCTACCGAGGGGGAGGGGAAAGCTGATGCTGCTGCTACAGGTCCGAGGCGCAATTCCCACGACACCGTGGGAATTGGTGCTGACGTCCAGCCGCGAAACGCAGTTCGTGTTGGTCATCCTCGCGGTCTTCTCCGTCGTCTCGTGGTATCTGATCGTGCTCAAGTGGTGGCAATTCCGCCGCATGCGAACCATGGGTGATCGCTTTCTGGCGGAAGTCGAAAAGGCACCGCGTCTCGAGGACGCCTACCACGCGGCAATGCGCCTTCCTCCATCGCCGTACAATCGGTTGCTGCGGGAGGCGGTGCACTTCTTCTCGGAGCTCAAACCCGGCACGCTGAAGGGCATGAGTGGGGTCGTTCCCGCGGCCGCGGCATCGTCGGCCGCATTGACGGCGACCCAGCTCGAAGCCTTGCGGATGGTGCTCGCCAAGGAAGTCGCCGGCGAGCGCGACGCAGCGGCGCGGTTCATCCCGTGGCTCGCGACCTTCGGCTCGGTGAGTCCGTTGCTCGGGCTACTCGGCACTGTGCTGGGAGTGATGGATGCATTCATCGGCATCGCGGTCGGCGGTTCGGGGAACATCGCCGCGGTCGCTCCCGGAGTGGCGGAAGCGCTCGTGACGACGGTGGGCGGGCTGGCGGTCGCCGTTCCCGCCGTCATGGCGTACAACATTCTCGTAAACCGGCTGGGCCTTTTCGCCGGCGAGCTCGAGGGCTTCGCCCAGGAGATCGTCGGCACGTTGGCCCGCGAAGGACGGATCTAATGGCCGGACTGCTAGGAGGTGGCGGCGGCGGGGGACTGCGCGGACACGGAGAGCTGCCGCTGAACGCCGACATCAACGTGACGTCACTCGTGGACGTCGCGTTCGTGCTGCTCATCATTTTCATGATCACGGCGCCCATCATGCAAGGCGGAGTCGATGTGCGGTTGCCGCGCGCGCAGGTGCGGGCCATCGAGCCGAAGCAGGGACTCGTCGTGACCGTGGACGCCGATGGCAAGATCTATCTCGATCAAGCTGGGCTCTCCTACGACGATTTCCAGGCCACGTTCCCCGCGTTCGTCCGAACGAAACGGCCCACCGGGGTGTATCTGCGGGCCGATGGTCGGGTGGCCTACGCCCGCGTGGTGCAGGTGCTCGCGGTGATTCGCGGCGCGGGCGTACAGGATGTCGGTCTCGTAGCGGAGCCGGAGACGATCAATCGATGAGAGGACGCAGTCGCGCCCAGGTACCGGTGGGCATGGCGGTGACGGGCACGCTCGTCGTGCACGGGCTCGTCGGTGTGTTCCTGTTCGCGACACCCCGCGGTCATGTACGACTGCCGCCCACATATACTGTCCGGCTCATTGCGGCGCCGCAGGCGGATCTCGAAGCGCGCAAGGCGCCGGAAGCATTCGAGCGGCCCGCCGAGGAGAAGCCGGCGCCGGTGTCGGCCGCGAAGACTCCGCGCAGCACCGTCTCGCGGGCTACGCCGCCGCCGACGCGCGATCAGACGCATCGCGAGGCCGCACCGCGAACCACACCGACGGCGCAGCCGCTTCCCGGCGAGAAGCCATCCACCGGCAACGACGTCGCCACCGTGAGCACGGAAGGCATCGCATTTCCGTTTCCGGAGTACTTGCAGAACATCGTGTCGCAGGTGTTGCGGCGTTGGCAACGGCCCGCGCAGAGCACGCCGCTCGAGGCGGAGGTGTCGTTCTTCGTACACCGCGATGGCTCGGTGACCGACCTGCAGTTCATCCGCCGCTCCGGCAACTTTGCGTTCGATCTCGAGGCGCAGGGAGCGGTGGAGGAGGCGGGGCGATTTAAGGCGTTCGGCGCGCTTCCCAATGGCTGGACCGCGGATGTGTTGTTCGTGCGGTTTTACTTTTCGGGGCAGAGACAGTGAAACAACGGAACGTTGGAACGTTGGAACGATGGAAAGAGTGCGCAGCTCTGGCATTTGCGTTTCTTTCCATCATTCCATCTTTCCATCTTTCCGCCCAGGATACCTCCACGATCGACCGCGGCGTGCGCATCGGTATCATCTACCGTCCGGGCGTCCGGCCGGGCATGGTGATGTTGCCGCGCAAAGGCATGGGACTCGATTCCGTGCGCGCCATCGTCGCTCGCGATCTCGACTACAGCGATCGCTTCGAGATCATTTCGCTGCCCGGTGGCGATTCGATCCGCCTGGCGACGCCATCGTCTGGAGGCACGAAGACCGCCCACAGCGATCGCACCTCTTCAAGCGCGTTGAACTACCCACTGTACCAGGCGCTCGGTGCCGACTTCGCACTCGATATCACCGCCAGCGCTGATACCACCGTGGGGACGCTGCACGACATCGCGGCAGCCGGTGTCCGCCGGGCCGTGCGCGCGGTCTTGCCACGATCGACCGATCCGGGGTTCCGGCAGGCCGTGCATCGGTTGGCCGATCAGATGGTCCAGGCTGCGCTCGGCACCGCGGGAATAGCGGCCACGCGGGTGCTCTTCGTGAAAGATGGGAAGGCCTATCAAATCGATCAGGACGGCGCGGATCAGAAGCTCGTGTCGTCCTCGGATCGCCAGGCGATGTCGCCGGCCTGGGAATCCGACGGCCGGCGGTTCGCCTACATGGAATTCCAGGCGGGCCACGGCTGGTTGTACGTGCAGGAAATGGCGACGGGAAAGCGCAGCGCGGTTGCGACCACGGGAGCGGCACTCGATTTCACGCCCGCCTTCTCGCCTGACGGGCAGACGCTCGCGTTCAGTCGGGCTACGGAAGAAGGCACCGACGTCTACACAATTAACGTCAAGAACAACTGTTGTTTACGGCGCTTGACCGTAGGGCACTTTTCAGACAACTTGTCCCCGACGTTCAGTCCCGACGGACAACGCATCGCATTTGTCTCGACGCGCCCGGGTCTGCCGCAGATTTATGTGATGGCGGCCGATGGAACGGATCAGCAGTTGTTCGCTCCATTCGATTATGGCGTCACCGGCGCGTCCAACGCACCGGAGTGGTCGCCCGACGGGCAATCGGTGGCATTTCACCGGGACGTGGCAGGGACGCTGCAGGTGTTCGTGCTGGACGTACGCACGCGTACGGTCCGTCAGCTCACCTCGGTGGGGCGCAACGAGGATCCGACCTGGGCGCCCGACAGTCGTCACCTCGCCTTCGTGTCCGACCGGTCAGGCTACCGCCAGTTGTGGATCATCGATCTTGAAACCGGCCGTATCCGGCCGCTACTGCAGCAGAGCGGCGCACGGTTGCCGGCTTGGTCTCCACGGCTTTCGGAGGCTCCTTCTTCCACCCCCTGATCGGAGAGACAGGATGAAATCGGTATCGTTGCTCCTCGTGATTGGCCTCGGCGTCGCCATCGGGGCGGGCGCGTGTTCATCGAACCCGCCGCCGCAGGTGGCTCCGCAACCGAACGCGGACTCGGCGGCAGCGGCCGAGAAGGCGCGGCAGGACTCGATCGCCGCGGCGCAGGCCGAGGCGGACCGGCGCGCGCGCGAGGAAGCGGAACGTGTGGCTCACCAGCGCGAGGCGGATTCGCTCGCCGCACTCAGCCGGACGACCGAAGAAGTGCGCGCCACGCTGGCGACGATGATCCACTTCGACTACGACAAGGCGACCATCCGTCCCGCGGATGCGGGGATCCTCGATCAGAAAGTGGCGATTCTGCAGGCCAACGCCAATCTCCGCGTCCGTGTCGCCGGGCATTGCGATGAGCGCGGCTCCGACGAGTACAACCTGGCGCTCGGCAATCGCCGCGCACAGGCGGCCAAGCAGTACCTCGTCAGTCACGGGATCGACGCGAGCCGCATCGAGACGCAATCGTGGGGCGAGGAGAAACCGCTCGCGCAGGGCCACGACGAAGCCGCCTGGTCGCAGAACCGGCGCGACGAGTTCGAAATCATCAGTGGTGGCGATAACCTCCGTCGCTCGTCGTAACGCAGTAGTCCTGGCCCTGGGGCTCCTGGCCGGATGCGCGCTGAAAGGCGACGTCCGGAAAGTCGAGCTCCAGGTCCAGGATCTGCGCGCCGATCTCGCGAAGAGTGACGCGGCGCGGGCGGCCGAACGGGACACCATCCTGGCCGCCGTGCGGCTGTTGCAGCAGGCATTGGCGACGCAGCAGGCGTACCTCGTGCAAATGCGGGGCGACTTGCGCACCGAGCTGCTATCGGTGCAGCAGCAGCTGGTGTCGGTGCAGGAGCTGACCGGGCAGAGTCAGCAGCGGCTGACCGAGCTTCGTTCGCGCATCGAACTGCGTAACCAGCAGCAAGACAATGCGGGACCGTCCGGTGGCGCAGTCGGCCCGGGCGGCGCGCCGGTCGGTCCGTCCGGCAATCCTGCGGGCCCGGGTCCCGATCAGATGTACGACCTCTCGCTGCAACAGTATCGCCGTGGCAGCCTCGCCACGGCGCGTCTTGGCTTCCGCGAATTCCTACGGGTCTTCCCCACGCACGAACGGGCTCCCGACGCGCTGTTTTACGTCGGGGAGAGCTTCGAGCAAGCTGCCCCCGATTCCGCCACTGCGGTGTACGATCAAGTTGTGAAGAACTATCCCAACTCACCGCGCGCCGCCTCCGCCCTCTACAAGCTCGGCCTCCTCGCCGAGCAGCACGGTGACCGCGCGACCGCGCGGACGTATTACGCCCGGGTGATCGCCGGGTATCCCCGCTCTCCCGAAGCCGATCTCGCGCGTCAAAATCAGCAGCGCCTCAAACCGTAGCATCCGAGGGGCTTCGTGGCTGACACTGTGACGCCCCCGCCGGCTCCCAGACCTTCGCGCGGTGAGATGCCGTTTCTCGATCATCTCGAGGAGCTGCGCTGGCGCATCCTGTGGAGCCTGCTTGCCATCGTCATCGGGACGGTCGTCGGCTGGTTCCTGCTCGACCGCATCGATGTCATCGAGTGGTTGAAACGTCCCATCGCTCCCTATCTGCCCGGCGGGCGTCTCATCTTCACCAGCCCCGCCGAGCCGTTCATGCTCACGGTGAAAGTGGCGTTCGCGCTGGGCTGCCTGGTGGCATCACCGGTCGTCATCTATCAGATCTGGGCATTTCTCTCGCCGGCCTTGTACGAGCGTGAAAAGCGACTCGTCGTGCCGGCGCTCGTCGTCGGCGTCTTTCTGTTTCTCATCGGCGCGATCGCGTGTTACCAGTGGCTGCTGCCGGCTGCTCTCCGGGTCTTGCTCGGGTTTCAGCGCTACGATCTGAACCCGATGATCACGATCGACCGCTATTTCGGGATGGCGGTGCCGTTCGTCGTGGGATGCGGTCTCATTACGGAATTGCCGCTCGTGATCACGATTCTCGCGGCACTCGGGGTCGTCACGCCGGAATTCCTGGGACGGCAGCGTCGCTACGCGATCGCCATCGCTGCCGGGCTGGCGGCGATCCTCACGCCCCCGGATGCGGTCTCCATGCTGTTGATGCTCATTCCGCTGCTGTTGCTCTATGAGGTCAGCATCTGGTGTGCCTGGATCGCGAGCCGCCGGCGCGCGCGTCGCACGGCGGCGGCGATCATCGTGCTGTTACTGCTTGGGACGGGCTCACTGGTTGCCCAGAATCCGCCTCCGCCCCCCCCGCCCCCCCCGCGCCCGCCTCCCGCGCCGCGGGTCGGACCCCCGGTGCAGGACACAAGCGCAGCGGCGCGACGGCGTATCATGGGGGACACCGCAGGGCGACAAAACGGCAGCGTCGACACGGCAACCGCGCGCCGACTCGGCCTGCCGACCGGACCGAGCCGCACCTTTCCCACTCCCGATCACGTGATCGACTCGTTGCTCAAGTTGCCCGGTTACCGCATCACCCGCTACGTGGCCGAGACGCTCGTCGTGCAGGGCGACAGCCAGACGATCTTCCTGCGCAGGCAGGCGTTCGTCGAGCGCGAGGGAACGCAAGTCGAGGCCGACTCGATTCGCTACCACCAGGCGAGCTGCCGGCTGAATGCGGTCGGCGACCCCAAGCTCTTCGACAAGAACACCGTGCTCGTCGGGGACCCGATGGACTACGACACGTGCGTCCGACGGGGCATCGTGCACGATGCCCTCACCGACTTTCAGCAGGGTGGGGTGACGTGGTACGTCCGCGGCAACCTGTCTGTCGACTCGGCATCGACGCGGGTGTACGCGGGTTCCGCGAAGTTCACGTCGGATCCCCAGCCGGTGCCCGATTACCATTTTGCCGCCGGACAGGTGAAGTGGATCAACAAGCGCACGATGATCGCGCGCCCGGCCGTGCTCTACGTCCGGGACGTGCCGATCATGTGGCTGCCCTTCATCTTTCAGGACATTCGCGGCGGCCGGCGCAGCGGCATTCTGTTTCCGCATTTTGGCCTGAACGACCTGGTCCGGCCCACGCGGCATTATTCGCGACACTTTTCCGACCTCGGCTACTATTTCGCGGTCAACGATTACCTGGACGTGCTGTTTTCCGGAGATTGGTACGCTGGGCGGTACGTCTCGATGCACGGGCAGGCACAATACCGCTGGCTCGACCGGTTCTTGCAGGGGTCACTCAGCTACACGCACAGCACGCAGCTGGATCAGCACTCGACCAATACGGGCATTTCGTGGAGCCACTCACAGCGCTTCGATTCGCGGACCGACTTCAATGCGAACGTGACGTATTACACGAACGCGTCGATCATCAGGCGGAACTCGGTCAATCCGTATCAAGTCACTTCCACGGCGTCTTCGAGCGTGAGCTTCAACAAGCAGTTTTCGTGGGGAACCCTGAGCATCGGCGGGACACGACGACAGGACCTGTCCCAGGATCAGATTAACCAGACGCTTCCTGATATCCACCTGGCGCCACGGGTCGTGACCATCACGCCATCGATCACCTGGTCTCCCACCTTTGCCTTCACGAACACCCAGAACTTCCACACATCCGTCGGCTCGCTACTCATTCCCGCTTTGCCCGGGGATACGACGCCCGTACGAACCCTGCCCCTCTTCAGGAGCGACCGGACAACGAGTCTCACGTTCGGCACGCCTATCCAAATCGGGCGGTGGACGTGGGCGAATAACTTCTCCGCACTGGACGTCTTCACGCACGACCGGCAGGAATTCCTTATTCCCGCAGTCATCGCGCCTGGGGATACGGTAATGCGGCGCGTGTTGTTCGGAGAGACATTTCAAACGACCGTCGATTGGCAGACGGGCATCAACCTGCCGCCGCTGCTCACGGGCACGTGGAAAATCCAGCCGGGGGTGTCGATCGTAAATACGACCGGCGCCGGGCCGTTCTGGATCCGCAATCAGTTTTCCAAAGGGCAGTTTGTGCACCAAGGGAAGCGGTTGTCCTTTACCGCCAGCGCATCGCCCACCTTCTTCGGATTCTTCCCCGGCTTCGGCCCGCTCTCGCGCATCCGGCATACGATATCGCCGCAGATCAGCTATCAGTATGCGCCAGGGGCACGAGTTCCGGAGGAATTCGCCCGGGTCGTCGATCCGACCGGGCGGGCACTGAATGCGCGCAGCGATCCACAGCAGACCATCAGCATCGGGCTGTCGCAGAACTTCGAGGCCAAGCTGAAGCCACCCGCCGGCGATACCGCCGCTGAGAAAGAACCGCGCAAGATTCGCCTGTTGAGCATCAGCACGAGTGGCATCAGCTATAACTTTGAGCAGGCGAAGCAGCCCCACCGCGTCGGATGGCAGACCCCGTCGCTCAGCAACACGTTCTTGTCGGACCTGCTGCCCGGATTTCAGGTGAGCATCGTGCACGATCTGTGGAGAGGCCAGGTCGGGACCGATTCGGCCCACTTCGATCCATTCCTGCAGAACGTTTCGGCTTCGTTCTCGATCGGTCCAAACACGATCGCTGGGCTCGGGCGATTACTCGGCCTGCGCCCGCGCGCGGTGGCACCCAAGCCGGCGACCGACACGACCGGTCAACAGCTTTCAGGAGGACCCCGCGCCAACGAGTTCCGTCGCTATCAGGGCGCCTCACGTGAACCGTTCGGGTCACCGTATGGTGCAGGAGGCATAGGCGGAGGAGCCGGCGGAAACTTTTCTCTCACCGTTCAGTTCTCGAGCTCACGCAACCGCGGCGATACGACGGCAGCCACACGTCATCTCGCCGGCCAGCAGACCGCGACGATGCAGCTGACTTTCAGCCCGACGCGCAACTGGACGGCAAATTGGGGCACATCCTACGATCTGGTCACGCGCCAGTTTGCGTATCACGCCGTGAGCCTGCAGCGCGACCTGCGGCGCTGGCGTGCGAGCTTCGTCTTCGGCAAGACGAGTACTGGGAATCTCTCCTTTGCCTTCAACATCACCCTCACCGATCAGCCCGACATCAAATTCGACTACGATCAACGCACCTACGTGCGCTGATCGCTGTCCTCTCGCGGAGACAATCCAACTCGGAACGCTGCGCTAACTCACGAAGAATTCAGTACTTCGCTTGAGGCATAGCGCGTGCGTACACCCGGGGCAACCTCCGTCCGAGGCTCCCATGCGCTACCTCTTGTCGTTGTTGGTGCTGGTCGCGGTTGCTTGCCGGAGCGAGTTGGTCGCTCCAGGAGGCGGTCCGTCGACGCCAGCGAATCTGGCCTACCAGCTCGAGCCGAGCGGCGATCCCAATCGCCCGCTCGGAATCCTGCTCATCTGGGATGACGTCACCGATGCTAATCTTGCCAACTATCGCGTTTACTCGCGCGCCTCCACCAGCGCCGCGTTTGGACTGCGGGGCGCAACGACGTCGAACACCTTCCACGACAATGGCGTGCCCGACCTGCAGTACGTCGTTACTGCCGTCGACGCGAATGGTGGCGAAAGCGGGTACAGCAACGCGATCACCGTTGACGAGCGGCTGCAGCTCGTCGCGCCGGCGTGGTTGTCCTCGATCTCGTTGAACGGGGCAATCCATCTTCAGTGGGATGACACCTCCTACGCCAGCGCGCCGACGCGCTTCAAGTGGTATCGCATCTACAGTACCGCGTACAACCTCGATACAGGTCTCTGCGACACCAACTGGCTACTGGAAGGCACGACCGTCGCGCCCGAATTCCTCGCGAGCGCCTTGACGAATGGTGTGCCGCAGTGCTTCGGAGTCTCGGCGGTAAGCCGCGAAGGGTACGAGAGTCTCTGGTCGCCGCTGCACCAGGACACGCCACGTCCCGACGCCCGCAATACGCTCGTGTACGCAATTGAAGCGAACGGCGCGCAGTCCGGCTTCCGCTTCTGGCAGGACGTCAACGGCGACGGCCTCGCCCAAACGTCCGAGCTTGGGCTGGTCGTCGATGGGCACGGCAGCTCCGTCGACTTCTGGGTCCACCGCGATCCGACGGATTCCACGCTGTGGCTGGTTCCCGGATTCAGCGGCACCAGCATGCAGGTCTACGGTACGAGCCCGATCGCCGATCTGACGTCGATCGACTTCGCGCCAGCCTCCGGCTACTCGCGGAACATGATCCAGGCGGTACCCGGCTACGGCTACGTCTTCCAGATCATTGAAGGCACGACACTCCGTTACGGCGCCTTGCGAATCACGCACGTCGGGCGAGACTATCTGATTTTCGACTGGAGCTTCCAGACGGACATCGGGAATCCCGAGCTCCTGATGCGAGCCGGCCTCACGACATCGCTGCCAACCGGCTCGGTCGTTCCAGGGTCGAAATAGCGGCAACGAAGACAAGGCGCCGGAGTGTCAATAGCCACTCCGGCGCCTTAGCTTTGGTCCCCATGGCGGGGTCAGTCACACTCGACGGCCGGTCGCTCTCCATCGATGACGTCGTCGCCGTCGCGCGGCGCAACGTGTCCGTTGCGCTCGACCCGAGAATGCTCAAGGCCGTCGCGGAGTCGCGGAGGGTAGTCGAGGCTGCCGTGGCGCGCGGCCAGACGATCTACGGCGTGAACACCGGCTTTGGAAAACTCGCCCACGTCCGTATCCCGCCCGAACAAGCTCGGCAGCTCCAGCTCAATCTGATCCGCAGCCACGCATCCGGCGTCGGCGATCCACTGAGCGTCGATGCCGTGCGCGCGATGATGGTGCTCCGTGCCAACGTGCTGATGCGCGGCACCAGCGGCGTGCGCCCCGTGCTGCCCGAGCTGCTCATCGAGATGCTGAACCGCGGCGTTCACCCGCGGGTCCCGTCCCAGGGGAGCGTGGGCGCCTCCGGTGATCTCGCGCCGCTCTCTCACCTTGCGCTGGCGATGATCGGCGAGGGGGACGACGGACGAACGCTGACGGCGCAGGGTTTGAAGCCGGTCACGCTCGAGGCGAAAGAGGGGCTTGCCTTCGTGAACGGGACGCAGGCCCAGACCGGTCTGGCGGCGCTGTTGGTCAGCGACGCCTGGATGCTGTGGCGCGCGGCGCACGCGGCCGCTGCGATGAGCCTCGAGGCGGTGCGCGGCACCCCCGATCCGTTCGACGCGCGCATCCACGACGCCCGCCCGCATCCGTGGCAACAGCGATCCGCCGCCTTACTCCGAGACCTGCTCGCCGATAGCGAGATCCGTGAATCGCATCGCGAGAACGATCCCAGAGTGCAGGACGCCTATTCGTTGCGCTGCACCCCGCAGGTGCTCGGCGCCGTCGGGGAGGGCCTGGCGTTCGCCGAGCGGCTGGTGACGACGGAACTGAACGCGGCGACGGATAACCCGCTGGTGTTCGGGGATGACGTGATCTCGGGTGGGAACTTCCATGGCCAGCCCATTGCGCTCGCGCTTGACGTAATCGCCATCTCGCTCACCACCTTGGCGGGTCTCGCGGAACGGCGGTTGGAGCGTGTGGTGAATCCCGATCTGTCATCCGGACTGCCGGCCTTTCTGGCGCGGGATCCGGGCCTGGAATCGGGGTTCATGACCGCGCAAATCGCAGCGGCGGCCCTTGTCGCCGATTGTCGTATCCTGGCGACACCGGCGAGTGTTCAGTCGATCCCCACGGAAGGAAATCAGGAGGACATCGTGCCCATGGGGATGAGCGCGGCGTGGAAGGCGCAGCGCATCCTCGGCAACGCGGAGCGCGTCATCGCCATCGAGCTGCTGGCGGGCGCGCAGGGGCTCGAATACCTGAAGCCGTTGCGCCCGGCGAAGGCGGTGGCGCGCCTGTATGCCGCCGTCCGTCAGGATTCGGCGGCGCTGGCGACCGACCGGCCTCTCACCACGGATATCGAAACGGTCGCGGCGCATATCCGTGCGGGCAGGTTTGCGCCGTGACGCGTTCCTCGTCGCGCACGATTCGCGCGCCGCGCGGGTCGACGAAGTCGTGCAAAGGGTGGGTGCAGGAAGCCGCGCTGCGAATGCTCATGAACAATCTCGACCCCGACGTCGCGGAGCGGCCGCAGGACCTCGTCGTTTACGGTGGCACTGGGAAGGCCGCGCGGGATTGGCCGTCGTTCGACGCGATCTGTCGCACCTTGCAGACGCTCGGCGACGAGGAGACGCTGATCGTGCAGTCGGGCAAACCCGTCGGTGTCTTTACGACGCACGCCGATGCGCCGCGCGTGCTGATCGCAAACGCAAACCTCGTGGGCCGCTTCGCGACGTGGGAAGTGTTTCGCGACCTCGAGCGCCGCGGGCTGATCATGTACGGTCAGATGACGGCGGGTTCGTGGATCTACATCGGGACTCAAGGCATCCTCCAGGGTACGTACGAGACGTTTGGCGCAGTTGCCAAAGCCAGGTTTCAAGAATCGCTGCGCGGCAGAATCGTTCTTACCGGTGGATTGGGCGGCATGGGCGGCGCCCAGCCGCTGGCCGCCACGATGAACGAGGGGATTTGTCTCGCCGTGGAAGTCGATCCCGCGCGCGTGCAGCGTCGTCTCGAGACCCGCTATCTCGATCGCTCGACTGCTTCGATCGATGAGGCGCTCGCGTGGTGCGAGGACGCTCGGCGACGCGGAACCGCTGTCTCCATCGGGCTGGTTGGAAACTGCGCCGACGTGTTGCCCGAGCTGGTTCGGCGCGGCTTCCGGCCCGACGTGGTGACGGACCAAACGTCGGCGCACGATCCACTGAGCGGGTATATCCCCGCCGGCTTGACGCTCACCGCCGCCGCCGAATTGCGGCGCACTTCCCCGGACGAGTACGTGCGCCGAGCGCGCGAGAGCATCGCGGTGCACGTGCGAGCGATGCTCGCCTTCCAGGCTGCCGGCGCCGTCACGTTCGACTACGGCAACAACATCCGCACCGAGGCGCGTGACGCCGGTGTGACCGACGCGTTCGCGATCCCCGGTTTCGTGCCGGAGTACATCCGACCGCTGTTCTGCGAGGGGAAGGGGCCGTTTCGCTGGGTCGCCCTCTCCGGAGATGCCGCCGATCTCCGGCGCACCGACCAGCTGGTGCTGGAGCTCTTTCCGGACAACAAGCATCTGCGTCGCTGGATCACATTGGCCCAAGAGCGCGTGGCATTTCAGGGATTGCCCGCGCGCATCTGTTGGCTGGGTCAGGGGGAGCGCGCGCGCTTTGGCGTCGCGTTGAACGATCTGGTGCGACGCGGCGAGCTGTCGGCGCCGATCGTGATCGGGCGCGATCATCTCGATACCGGATCGGTCGCCTCGCCGTTTCGCGAGACGGAAGCGATGCGCGACGGTTCCGACGCCATCGCCGACTGGGCGATCCTGAACGCGTTACTCAATACCGCGTCCGGAGCGTCGTGGGTCTCGTTCCACCACGGCGGCGGTGTCGGCATCGGCAACTCACTGCACGCGGGGCAGGTGATCGTCGCTGACGGCACGCCGGCAGCGGGGAAGCGGCTCGAGCGAGTGCTGACGAACGATCCCGGTCTGGGAGTCGCGCGTCATGCCGATGCCGGCTATCCGGAAGCCATTGAGACGGCGCGTCGCCATCATATCCGTCTACCCATGCGTGAGAATCTCGACTGAAGACGCTGCTCGTCGGCGCGCGCCAGGTGGTCACCTGCCGTGGTCCTGCGCGCGCGCGACGCGGGCGCGAGATGGCCGATGTCGAAGTGCTGCGCGATGCGGCTGTTCTCATCGACGGCGAGCGCATCGCCTGGGTCGGTCCGCGTTCTGAGGCGCCCGCCTCGTCCGGACAAGTCGTCGAGGTCAGCGGCGTCATGTTTCCCGGATTCATCGACTGTCATACGCACGCCGTATTCGGCGCGCCGCGGCTCGATGATCACGAACGCCGCGCGCTGGGCGTAGACTATAAGGCGATCGCCGCGGCGGGCGGCGGCATTCTGCAATCGGTGCGCGATGTCCGCGCTCGTTCGGCCGGCGAGCTCGAGGCCCTCACCCGGGCACGACTCGGCCAGTTATTGGCGCACGGCGCAACGACGATCGAGGTGAAGTCAGGCTACGGACTCGAGCTGGAAGCGGAGCTGAAACAGCTTCGGGTGATCCGGCGAGTGGCTGACGATCTTCCGGCGACGCTGGTGCCGACGTTCCTCGGCGCGCATGAGGTCCCACCCGAATACCGCGGTAATCGCGCTGCCTACGTGCAGCTCTTGTGTGAGGAAATGATCCCCGCCGTCGCACGCGAAGGTCTGGCGAGGAGCTGCGACGTCTTCTGCGAGCCCGGAGTGTTCAGTCCCGCCGAGAGCCGCCAAATCCTCAGCGCCGCGCGGACCCATGGTCTCGCGGTGAAGTTGCACGCCGACGAGCTCGAGGGTTCAGGTGGCGCCGAGCTCGCGGTCGAGCTAGGAGCGCTGTCCGCCGATCATCTCGCCAGTATTTCGGACCGGGGGATCGCCGCACTTGCCGGCAGCGCGACGGTGGCAGTCTTGTTGCCCGCGACCATGATCTTCCTGGGGAAGAAGTCGCAGGCACCCGCTCGGCGCCTGATCGAGGCCGGCGCCGCGGTCGCTCTTGCGACCGACTACAACCCAGGAACCTCGCCGACCATGAGCTTGCCGCTCGTCATGGCACTCGGTGTCTCGCAACTTGGGCTACGTCACGCCGAAACTGTGACGGCGGTGACGATCAATGCCGCCGCCGCGCTCGGGCTGGCGGCGGACCGTGGTCAAATCGCGACAGGCTGCGTCGCCGACCTCGTCGTTGCGGCCGTGGACGACTGGCGGGAGATCGCGTATTGGCTGGGGGCCAACGTCGTAAGCGCCGTCTGGACAGCGGGTTCGGCTTGTCCGCCCCGGATGGCCCCGATATCTTAGTGCTCCCATGTCGAAGCTCGAGCAGCTCAAAGAAAAAGCCAAGGGTCTCGAGGCTAAGGACCCGAAGAGGGCGATCGAGATCTGGCTCGATGCGCTCAACAACCAGCAGTCCGAAGGGGAAGGGGAAGCGAACCCCGACCTCTCGATTTACAACCGCATCGGCGACCTGTTCATCAAGCTCAAGGATCCCGGCCAGGCGGCCGACTATTACGACCAGGCAGTCGACAAATACGCCGAGCTGGGTTTTCACAACAACGCCATCGCGATGTGCAACAAGGTGCTGCGCAACGCGCCGGCGCGGCAGGCGACCTACCTGAAGCTGGCGAAGCTCTACGCGGCCAAGGGGTTCATCGGCGAGGCGAAGCAAAATTTCGTCGAGTATGCCGAACGGATGCAGAAGGTGGGCAAAATCGAGCATGCGTTTGCGGCGTTGAAGGAGTTCACGGACATCTCGCCCGAGAGCGAGAGTCTGCGGGAGATGCTGGCCGAGCACCTCAAGATGTACGGCGCCGATCCTGGCAAGCGCGCCTCGGCCGCTGGATCGCGTGTCAGCACGGCGGCACCGAAGTCGGCGCCCCATGCAGACGATGACGTGTTGAAATCGGGCAAACGCAAAACATCGAGCCTGGTTTTTCTCGACCTCGACGAGCCGCGCGGTGCCAAAGCTCCTCCTGCTCCGCCCGCTAAGCCCGCTGCTCCTACTCCTCCTCCGGTGGCGGAGCGGTTGATCGAAGAAGTCGTGCCCGAGCCCGACGAATCACTCCAGATCGAGACGACGAGCCTGATCGACGAAGCGCCGGCGGTGGGTACGGGTGGGATGCTCGAGGGCCTGGAGACCACGCACGCCGACTTCGGCCAGATGAGTTCCACCGCGCCGAAGACGCCATCCATTCGCGAAGAGCTGAACCCCGCCGATTTGCAGCTCGAATCGATGGCGGAGCTCGAGCCGACGGTCACCGACGAGGCCGCAGCCGAGGATGTCGTGCCGGGTCTGGAGGACGCGGACTTGGTGTTGGAAGGCAACATCGACGTCGCGCCCCCTCGGGAGACGAAAAAACCCGCGCCCCCGCCAAAGATGAAGCCCCTCGGCCGTGCGCCGGCGGGCAAGCCGGCTCCCGAGCCGCCGCGCGTGAAACCCTTCGTCCCGAAGCGGCCGTCTGCGCCAACTCAGGCATCGGGGCCGGGCAAGCGAAAAACTGTCGTCGAGGTGCCGCCGCTCGAGCTCGAACCCGATTTCGAGAGCTCGGTGACCGACGCCGCGCATGACATCGACGATAAGCCCGTGAAGCCGGGGTTCATTCAGACCGAGGATGACACGTCGATCGCGCCGGGACGGCGTTCGGGATTCATCGATCTGGGAATCGATGAGATTCACACGCAAGGCGATCAAACGGGCTCGCTCGTGTTCTCGAACATCGAGGAGACGCCGGCTGCACCGGGCATCGAGGAGCTCGAATCTCACGTTGCGGACAATCCGGATGATCCCGAAGCCCACCAGGCGTTGGGCGAGGCGCTCATCGAGCAGGGCGAGCGCGACCGCGGCATCGAAGAGCTGGACCTGGCGACGACCGGATGGGAAAGCGCCGGCAATCTCGCCCAGGCGCGCGATCTCGTGGACGAGGTCCTGCACCTCGACCCCAACAGCGTGCGCCATCGTCAAAATCGTTCAAAGCGGGAGACAAAGCAAAGCTGGTCGACGCGTACATCGAGCTTGCGGACGCGTTGCTGCGCTCAGACCTCCCCGACAAAGCACGCGCGGTGTACGCACGCGTCGCAGAGCATGATCCCAAGAACGAGCGCGCCAAGGCCGCGCTCTCGATGCTCGCGCCCTCCGTCGCGCCGTCCAAGCCGGAAGGCAAAGTCAAGGCGAAAGACGCGAAAATGAAAGTCCGCGACGAAGCGACACTGGACGGCGACTTCGTTGATCTTGGCTCGATGCTCAGCGACGAGGAAGATGAGGGTTCGCCGGCGAAAGACACGCGGATGACCGTCGCCGATGAGGAGCCCACCGGCGATGAAGAGCAGGACTTTCACGACATGCTGGCGCGCTTCAAGCAGGGAATCGACGAGAACATCGACGAAACCGATTTCCAGTCGCACTATGATCTGGGCGTCGCATTCAAGGAGATGGGCCTGTTGGACGAGGCGATCGCGGAGCTGCAAAAAGCGCTGCGTGCGCCTGAAGGCAAGCTGCGCACCTCGGAGATGCTTGGAGTCTGCTTCTTCGAGAAGGGCGCTTACGGCGTCGCGGAATCGATCCTGCGCCGCGGGTTGGATCTCCCCGCATCCGGTGATCAGGAGCGCTTAGGCGTGCTGTACTGGCTGGGCCGCGCGCTGGAGCAACAGGGCAAGAAGGCCGATGCGCGCGATCTTTACGGCCGCGTCTTTGCGGTCGACATCCGCTTCCTCGACGCCGAACACCGCGTCAAAGCGCTGGCCAAGGCGAAATAACGTGCAGCGCCCCGTCGCAGGCGAGCTCGAGCAGGTCGTCGGCGAGTTGCGCCGCGTGATTGCCGCCGATTTCCCCATCGTCAGTGAAGTGAACGATCACCTGTTACAAATGAAGGGGAAATTGTTCCGGCCGACGTTGTTGCTTCTCAGTAACAAGGCCGCCGGATGCAATGACGAACGTGCCGTGACGTTGGCGGCAATCGTCGAGCTGATCCATCTCGCCACCCTGGTGCACGACGACTCGGTGGACCATTCCGTGCTGCGCCGCGGCTTGCCGACGATCAACGCGCTGTTCTCACACCAGATCGCCGTGATTATGGGTGATTATCTCTACTCTCGCGCCATCATCGAGCTGGTGCGATTCGACGATCATGAGGCGTTGCGCGTGCTGGCGCGCGTCACCAACGAGATGACGGTCGGCGAGATGCGCCAGCTCGAGGCCCTCGACAAGCTCGCATACGGCGAGGGGGAATACGACGCCCTGATTCGCGCCAAGACCGCCTCGCTGCTGTCGGGCGCCTGCGAGGTCGGCGCGCTCGCTGCCCCTGACGCTTTCCGCCAGGCGCTGGCCCGGTTCGGCATGCTGCTCGGCATGGCCTTCCAGATCACCGATGACCTGCTCGATTACACGGAGCCCGAGGCTGTGACGGGAAAACCGTCGGGACTCGATCTTCGCGAACACAAGGTGACCCTGCCGTTGATCGTCGCGCTCGCGCGCATGACCCCGGACGACCGCCGCGTCGTGGCGCAACTGATGGAGACGGCGGAGCCGGGCGACGAGTTGGTGGCCGAGGTCATCCGGCTCGTGGAGGCGGCAGGCGGGCTCGAGACGGCGCGGCAGCGCGCGCTCGACCTCGCTCAACAGGCCGAAAGCGAGCTGGATGTGCTGCCGCCATCGCCGGCCCGCGACGCCTTACAGGGGAGCATCGCATACGCCGTGGAGCGGCGCAGCTAAGCTGTGCCGCACGGTCCGCGTCGCCCCGCCTTCTATATCGGCGTGCTTGCGATAGGCTTCGTCGTGGGCGGATTGCTGCACGCCTTCTTGCGGCGCTTTCTGCCACAGGGGCCCGCCCGCGAGGTGTTCACCTGGTCGGTGACGCCGACCATCGGGCCGTTTCACCTCGACCTGCTCGTGATGTCGATTACGTTGGGACCGATCGGGCTGGACGTGTCGCTGCTCGCCGTCGTCGGCGTGGTGATTGCCTACCTGTTCGCGCGGTCGCTCTTCTAATCGAGGGTCGCCGCCGCCTGCGATTTGAAGAGGTCTTTGCGCCGGTCGACGATCTTGGCTTTGGCGCGTAACCCGTCCAGATACTGCTGAATGCGCGCCTGCTGCACCGCCTGACGCAGCTGCGTGCGCTGCGCATCGCGCTGTTTTAGCCACGCGGTCGAGTCGGCAAGCTTGCGCCACAGCGACTGGATGATGAAGTAGCCGCCCTCTCCCTCGATCACGCCACTCCGCTCGCCCATGCGCAGGCCGAACGCAGTACCGACGAGCACCGGCTCGCGGCCCAGATAACTGGGCGGCCGCAGACGGGTGAACGGAGCGAAGCGCTGCGCGCCCGTCAAGTCGGGAGCGGCCTTCAGCAGCGTGGCGAGCGAATCGGCGCGGCGACGCGCCAAGGCTTTTTGCTTGTCGATCCGCACGACGCTGCTCACGCGATCCCGAATCTGGGCGATCGGCGGCACGCCTGCCGGAGCGAGCGAGTCGAGACGGAAGACGTAGTACGCTGCCTGTCCCTCGATCACGGGACTCGTTTCGCCGATCGGCGCTTCAAACGCCCACACGCTGACGTCGGGAATCACGTAGCGGCCCAGATTGAAGCGCTCGCCCTGGATGACCTGATACGTCGGCGACACCTGCAGCGCCAAGCGGCGTGCCGCACTGTCGAGCACTGTGGGACTGGTCCGTTCGGCCGCAATCCGTTCGAGCGTATCAGCCCGCGCCTCGACCTGCTCGAGGTGCGCGCCTTGCAGGCTGACCGGCATGAGAATGTGACGAACCTTGACGGAATCGCCTTTGATCTGATCGATGCGGATCAGGTGAAAGCCGAATTGCGTGGCCACGGGCGCCGACACCTGTCCCGGCTTAAGATTGCGCATCCCGGCACGGAATTGGGCGTCGAAGCTGGGATCGTCTTTCTTCACCCAGCCGAGATCGCCACCGCGATGCCCGCTGACGGTATCGCTCGACTCGCGCTTGGCGACGTCCTCGAACTTCGCGCCGCGGGCGAGCTCGGCGCGCACGCGTGCGACATGAGCGCGCGCGGCCGCGCTATCTGCGGCGTTCGGCAGGCGCGGCAACGCCACGAAGCGGACGAACGCGATGGCGGGACGCTTGAAATCGTCGGGGTGTTTGGCCACGTACGCGGCGATTTCGGCATCGCTGATCGGCGAAGAGTCCGGGATGGCATAGGGCCAGATCGCGAGCGACGCGATGGTTACCGAATCGTGTTGATCCCTGTAGATCCGCCAGAGTTTGGCGTCCGAGATGTACACGTCCGCCGTGAGGTACTGTGCCAGCTTGATGCGCGGAATCTGATCGCGGTACATCGTCTCGATCTGGGCCAGCAGCTGCCGATCGGTCGTCGTTCTCAGGAACTGCTGCCACTTGCGGATATCGAATTGGCTGTCGGTCTGAAACTGCGGATCCCGCATCACTTCGGGTGGCGGCGATGTCGCCGCGATCTCGCGCACTTCGTCATCGCTGACGCGAATGCCGAGACGCCGATACTCCTGCTGCAGCAACGTCTCCTGCACCATCTGATTGATGACCTGGTCGCCGATCTGCTGCTCGTCCTCGCGCGTCATCGGCGCCGCGCCCGTCTGCTGGCGGTATTGCTCCGTCGCGACCTGCACGCGCTGCTGGTATTCGTTGATCTGGTATTCTCTGCCATTGACGCGGAGGACGACGTTGCCGCTGGGACCGAGGATGCTCATCACCTGACCGACGGCCAACCAGGCGACAAACGAAACGGCGAGGATGTAAAAGACCCACTTCGCGTTGGCGTGCATCGTGCGCATCAAGGCCACTGCGACAACTCCAGTACAAAGGGTGGGAAGGGGCATAAGTCTAAAAACGACAACGAACAAACTCAAGCGCACAGAACCGCCGGTCATTTGACAGCAGCGGCGGCGGAACACTATCTTCGGCCAATCCCCACATAGACTTACGGAGCGCTGTGGCCTACACCAGCGAGATCGACAAGCTCGAAGCGCGCTTTCGGGACAACCCCAAGGGACGCAATTTTGCGCCGCTTGCGGATGCCTATCGCAAAGCGGGGCTTATAGATAACGCGATCGACCTCTGCCAGAACGGCCTCAAGCTCCACCCCGATTACGTCAGTGCCTACATCGTCTACGCCCGCTGCCTCGTCGACAAGAAAGACGACCCTTCCGCTCTCGGCGTTTTCAAGAACGTTCTCGAGCTCGACGGCGAGAATATCATCGCCCTCCGCGGTCTCGCCGAGCTCGCCGAGCGGAACGGGAAATACGAAGAGGAGGTCGTGTGGCTGGCGCGGTTGCTGAACGCAGACCCGATGAATGGGGACGCGGCCGAAGCGCTGGCGCGGGCGAAAGGCAAGGTGACCACTAAACCTGTCGAGGCCACGGAAGCCCCGACTGGCGCGATGGACAAGCCGGACTTCGCGATCGAGCACGAGGAGAAGGTCGAAACAACGCTGAAGACGAGGCCGAGCGCTTCGGGCGGGGCGCCGTCGCCCGACGTCGAGAATCTCGAGCAGCCGATCAGCTTCAATCCATCCGCTCACGCGGCCGCGAAGGCGGACGGTCTTGAAGTCCAGGAAGATGTCGAGCTGAACGCCCAGGAGATCGAGCAGGTGGAGATTGAAGGCCTCGCGCGTACGCAGTACGAGGGCAGCGGGATGTTCAAGCTCGACGCTCCCGAGCCCACGGGTGCCGGTCCCGAGTTGGACGAGTCGCTCCCGCAGGTCGATCTGCCGCTCATCATGCCCGACGATGAGATGAAACGTCCTGCACCGCCGCCGCCCGCTCCGCGACCGCCCCCCCAGCCCCCCCCGCCCCCCCCGCCCGCGCCGCAAGCGAAGGCGCGCGTGCCCTCCGACGATGACGGCGCCGCTGATACGGCGACGCTGTCGCGCGCGGAGCCCGTCCTGACCGAGACGATGGCGGAGCTCTATCTGAAGCAGGGGCACCAGCAGGACGCCCTGCGCGTGTATCAGGCGCTACTGGCGCAACGACCGAACGATCCCAAGCTCAAGAGCAAAGTCGAGCAGCTCTCGCCGGGGCGGAAAAAGGGCTCTGGCGTTTCCGCGCAAGCGTTTCTCAAGGGAATCTGGTCCGGGCGGGGTGCGCCTTCTCCTCCTCCGTCGCCGGCACCGGTCGAGCACAGTACGCTCGCCGCGGCGTTTGACGTCGCCGATCCGTCACCGGGCGAGCCATCGCGTCCGGCGCAAGATCACATCTCGCTCGATTCGGTGTTTGGCGAGGAAGCCGCGCGCCGTTCGAACGCGCAACCGAGCAGCGCTGCGCCCGAGGGCGCACAGACCAGCGGCTTCTCCTTCGATGAATTCTTCGCCGGCGGAAAAGAGGGTGCAGCCACGTCAGGTCCCGCCCCGGACACGGCGAGTGCCAAAACACCAGCCGCGGGGGGGGGGCGGTCATCCGGCCGCAGCCAACGGCCTCCCGAGGATGAGGGTGAGGCGGACCAGTTTCAGCAGTGGCTCAAAAAACTGAAATCATAGTCGCCGTGTTGAACGGCCCGAATCTGAATCTCCTGGGTGAGCGCGAGCCGGAGTTGTATGGCAGTGCGAGCCTGGCGGAGATCGAGCGCGCGACGCAAGCATCCGCGCGGGCACTCGGCGTGAAATGCAGCTGGGTCCAGACCAATCACGAAGGCCAGTTCGTCGACGCGATTCAGGGTCTCAAAGGGAAGGCGGACGGCGCGCTGATCAATGCTGCGGCGTTCACGCACACGAGTCTCGCCGTCCGTGACGCGCTGCTCGCGGTGCGCGTGCCGTTCGTCGAAGTCCATCTCTCGAATATTTTCGCGCGCGAACCGGAGCGGCGGCGCTCGCTGCTCGCGGATCTCGCGGTCGGTGTCGTGACGGGGTTCGGGGCGGACAGCTATCGCCTGGGACTCGAGGGGTTGGTCGCTCATATCAAGTCACGATAGGCGTCCCGAACGCCAGGCGGCACTCGCTGCGCTCCTCGAGGCAGAAGGGCTCGATGCACTCCTCGTCACGTCGCGACCCAATATCCGGTATCTCACGGGTTTCAGCGGCTCGGCGGGCGTGGCGGTGGCGACACGCGGTGCGCTGCTCCTGGTGACCGACTTTCGCTACGACGAGCAGGCGCGCCAGCAATCTGGCGCCGTGGCAAGGGTCGAAATCGAGGGCGTCAGCGTTTGGGATCGGCTCTTCAAAGAGCTCGGTGGTAGCACGCAGGCCGGCAGAGGGGGGGGGGCGCTCATCGGATTCGAGGCCCATGCCCTCACCGTGAAAGAGGCGGAACGGCTGTCCAGCCCGGTCGCGAGCGCGTGGCGTTGGAAGCCGGCGGGTGAGCTGGTCGAGCGGCTGCGCGTGCGGAAAGATCCAGGCGAAGTGGCTGCGATTCGCGCAGCGGGAATGCTTGCCGCCGAGGCACTACGAGAGACGCTCACCGCTGTGCGGCCCGGTCAGACGGAGCTCGAAGTCGCGGGAGTCCTGGAACGTGCGCTCCGCCGCCACGGCAGCGAGGCCCATCCGTTCCCCACGATCGTGGCGAGTGGGCCGCGGAGTGCGCTGCCCCACGCGCACACGAGCCAGCGGACGGTGGCCGCCGGTGAATGGCTGCTGCTCGATTTTGGCGCCGTGGTGGACGGCTACTGCGCCGACGTAACCCGGACCGTTGTCGTCGGCGCGCGCGCGGATGATGCGCAACGCGCGCTGTACGACCTGGTGCAGGAAGCGCAGCAGCGCGCGCGCGCGGGGGTGCGGGCGGGCATGAGCGGGCGCGAAGCGGACGCGCTGGCGCGCGACCCGATCGAGGCGCGCGGTTTCGGCGCGGCGTTCGGACATTCGACGGGACATGGCGTAGGCCTCGAGGTCCATGAGGCGCCGCGGCTCGCGCGCACCAGCGCGGATCCGTTGCCCGAGAATGCCGTGGTGACGATCGAACCGGGTGTCTACGTCGCGGGACGCGGCGGCGTTCGCATCGAGGATGACGTGCATCTGTCCGCTGATGGGCCGGTGCTCTTGACCGACGGCCGTACGGATCTCGTGGAACTGGTGTAGGGCCTCTCGGGGGGTATCTTCACGGTATGAAGCTCGACATCATCGCGCAGATCGTGCAGATCTTGAAGGACGCGCCGGAAGTGGGAGCCATCGAGATCCGGCGCGGCCTGTTTGGCGCATGGTCGTCGGTTCGGGTGTCGAAGGCGGGTCATGGGACGAATGCGAGCGGTGGACACATCGTCGTAACGCAACCGACGACCATTCCCCAGTCCCCTGTCCCGGCATCACGGGGAATGGGGACTGGGGAATCGCCGTCCTCCCAGGGTCCCCAGTACCTTGAGATCAAGTCGCCCATGGTGGGCACCTTTTACCAGTCTCCCGAGCCAGCCGCGCAGCCGTATGTGAAGGTCGGCAGCCGGGTGACCGTAGGGCAGGTGGTCTGCATCATCGAAGCGATGAAGATCATGAACGAGATCGAGTCCGAGGTCACGGGTGTGATTCGGGAAGTTGCCGCGCAAAACGCGCAGCCGGTGGAATTCGGCCAGGTCCTTTTCCGGGTGGATCCGCATGGGTGAGGCGACGCAGAGCAATCTGCCGGCATTCAACTTCAAACAAGCGATCACGCAGATGGTGCAGCGCAACGGATCCGACCTGTTGCTGAAGGTCGGCCGGCCGGCAACCATCCGCGTCAACGGCGACCTGGTGGCCCTCGACACTGCGCCCCTCAAGCCCGAGGAGTTGAAATCGCTGGCGGAGCAGATCATGACGCCGCGTCAGGTCAAGGAGTTCGCCGAGCACAAGGAGGCGGACTTTGCGATCGGGGTGCCGGGCGTCGGCCGCTTCCGGACCAACGTCTACCAGCAGCGCGGCACGGTGGCGTTCGCGTTTCGGGCGATTCCCTACGAAGTCAAGCAGATCCGCGAGCTGAACCTGCCCGGAGTGCTCGAGGAGATCGCGCTCAAACCGCGGGGGTTGGTCCTCGTCACGGGCGTGACAGGGTCGGGGAAGTCCACGGCGCTCGCCGCGATGATCAACCACGTGAACACGAACCGGCGGGTCAACATCATCACCATCGAGGACCCGATCGAGTTCCTGCATCGTGATCAGCACGCCAACATCTCGCAGCGGGAAGTCGGCAACGATACGCTCACGTTCAACTCGGCGCTGCGGCACGTCCTGCGGCAGGATCCCGACCTGATCCTGATCGGCGAGATCCGCGACATGGAGACGCTGGACACCGCGCTCAAAGCGGCCGACACCGGGCACATGGTGTTCTCGACGCTGCACACGACCGACGCAACGCAGACGGTCAGCCGCGTCATCTCGTTCTTCCCGCCGCACCAGCACGACGAAATCCGTCACCTCCTGTCCACCGCGCTGCAGGCGATCGTCTCGTTGCGGCTCGTGCCGCGCAAGGACGGCCGCGGTCGGGTGCCGGCGTCGGAGGTGCTCATCAACACCGCAGCGGTAGCCGACAACATCCGCGATCTCTCCAAGCAGCTCAACATCCCCGACCTGATCGCCGAAGGCTCGATTCAATACGGGATGCAGAGTTTCGACCAGTCGCTGTTCCACTGGTACCAGCAGGGTGTGATCAGCTACGAGAGCGCGATCTTCTATGCGTCGAACCCGAGCGAGTTCGCGCTGAAGGTGTCGGGCGTCGATTCCTCGGGGAACCGGCTGGGCGGGGCCGACGCGGCCGGGGCGATCGAGCTGACGCCCTGATGTTCAAGAAAGTGCTGATCGCGAACCGCGGGGAGATCGCCCTGCGGGTGATCCGCGCGTGCAAGGAGCTGGGCGTCGAGACGGTGGCGGTGTATTCCGAAGCGGACCGCGAATCGCTGCACGTCCGCTTCGCCGACGACGACGTCTGCATCGGCCGCGCGCCCAGCCGCGACAGCTATCTCAACATCCCGCGCCTGATCGCCGCAGCGGAAATCACCGGCGCCGATGCGATCCATCCTGGCTACGGCTTCCTCGCCGAAAATGCCGAATTCGCCGAAAAGGTCAGCGCCTCCAACATCGCATTCATCGGACCTAGCCCCGACCAGATCCGCCAGATGGGCGACAAGGCGGCGGCGCGCTCGCTCGCCAAGGCGCAGGGTGTTCCCACGGTCCCCGGTTCTCCCGGACCCGTCGAATCGCCCGAAGCCGGCCAACAGGTGGCGGGAGAGATTGGATTTCCCGTCATCATCAAGGCGGCCGCGGGCGGCGGAGGCAAGGGCATGCGCGTCGCCGTCGACGCGGACCAGTTCGCGCAGGCGTTCACGCTCGCCAAACAGGAAGCACTCGCCGCGTTCGGATCCGGCGAGGTCTACATCGAAAAGTATTTGGCGCGGCCGCGGCACATCGAAATCCAGATCATGGGTGACGCGCACGGGAAGGTGATGCACCTGTGCGAGCGCGACTGCTCCGTTCAGCGACGGCATCAGAAGCTGGTCGAGGAAGCCCCGTCACCGGTGGTGGATCAGACGCTCAGGCAGGACATCGGCGATGCCGCCGTGAAGCTGGCGAGCTCGATCGGCTACGTGGGCGCCGGCACGATCGAGTTCCTGCTCGACGAGGATGGGTCGTTCTACTTCATGGAGATGAACACGCGCATTCAGGTCGAGCATCCCGTCACCGAGATGTGCACGAACTTCGACCTCGTGAAGGAGCAAATCTCCGTCGCTGCGGGCGCGCCGCTCTCGTTCGTGATGAACGGTCATCGTCTGCGCGGCCATGCAATCGAATGCCGGGTCAACGCCGAAGACCCGAGCCGCAATTTTCAGCCGTCGCCCGGCTTGATCACCGCCTATCATCCGCCCGGCGGACCGGGCGTGCGCGTCGACACGCACATTTACGCGGGCTACACGGTGCCGCCGTACTACGATTCGCTGCTCGCCAAGGTGATCGTGCATGGCAATACGCGGACGGAAGCGCTGGCCCGTATGCGGCAGGCGCTCGACTCGTTTATCATTGAAGGCGTGACCACGACGATCCCGTTTCTGGGCCGGGTGATGCGCCACCCGGACTTCGTCGCGGGCAAGGTCGACACGAAATTCCTCGAGCGCGAGCCCCAACTTCTCAAAGATCAGACATGAAGATCGACGTTTACCACACACCACTCGGCCTCAATGCGGGGGACCTGAACGGCCGAGCGGTCGTCGTCATTGATGTGCTCCGGGCCACGAGCACGATCGTCACCGCGCTCGCGGCGGGGGCCAAAGCCATCGTTCCCGCCGCCAGCTCCGACGAAGCGGTTCGGTTGACCGCGAATCTCGAGCGGAACGGCATTGTCCTCGCCGGCGAGCGGCGGATGCTGAAGATCGAGGGCTTCGCGCTTGGCAACTCGCCGCGTGAGATGACGCCGGAAGCCGTCGGCGGCAAGACGTTGTTTCTCGCGACCACCAACGGCACCCCGGCGCTGCTCGCGGCGCAGGGCGGTGATCCGGTGCTCGTCGCGGCGGCGCTCAACTTCAGCGCGGTCGCCGAGCGGGCCCGCAATCTCTTCCAGGAACGCGGCGAGCTGGTCATCATCTGCGCCGGGCGCGAGAAGCAGTTCGCGCTCGAGGACGCCTACACCGCCGGCCGATTCATCAAGGCCGTGAAGAAGGGCGTCCCACCCAAGAAGCTGTCGCTCAACGACGCAGCGCAGGTCTCCCTCGACCTCGCCGCGCAGCAGGGTGGCTGGCAGGACGCCCTCGGCGCAAGCGATGCCGCGCGCCAATTGGGCGAAGCCGGCCTGGGCGACGACGTGCGCTTCTGCGCTCAGCCCGACCGGCTGACGATCGTTCCCGTCTACGCGGATCGACGCATCGCAGCATGAATCCCAAGGCGCGCCAGGAACTCATTGGCATTGCGGCCCTGCTGGTGGGCCTGTTCCTGGGGCTGACGCTGTTGCCGGTGGCGCTTACGGGAAGTTGGGGACGCGCGCTCGGCGCCGCGCTGCGGCAGATGTTCGGATTGGGTGCCGTGATCCTGCCAATCCTCGGGCTGGGCTGGGCGCTCGCCGCGTTCGAACGCTTGGGCGCGCTCTCCTGGGGCCGGGCCGCAGTCCTCGGCGCCGGACTCATACTCCTGGTCCCGTATGGGATTGCGGTCGCCATCGGTCCGGCATTTCCTCCCGATTACGTCAACTGGACTCGCACCGAGCGCTTGGTCGGCCTCTTCCCGGGGTTTCTAGCGAACGGAGTGGAGAGCGCGGTCGGGAGCGCGGGCGCGGTGCTGATCGGACTGTTTGCGCTCTCGGCACTTGGAGTGTTGACGATTGGCTGGCATCCGCTGACCATGCTGAGGGCTGGGGAAGGGGGAAGGGGGAAGGGGGAAGGGGAAAAACCGATTGCGAAAGTGAAGTCTTCGCGCGATGCAGATGCCGACGGAGAGGATGTACCCATCCCTCTTCCCCCTTCCCGCTTCCCCAAAGAACGAAAATCGAAGCCCGTTCCGCCGCCCCGGCCCGCGCCGCGACCGCCTCCCGGCTCCCTCATCCCGCCCATCGAATTGCTGACCGAAGGGCCGGGCGCCGTCGCTGACCCCGACGCCGTGCAAATCGAAGACATGGGCCGCCGGCTCGTGAACACGCTCGAAACATTCCGCGTCGGCGCGCAGATCACGAACAAGACCGTGGGTCCCGTGGTGACGCGCTTCGAGCTGGAGCCGGGCCGCGGCGTGAAGGTCGGGCGTGTCTCCTCGCTCGCGGACGATCTCGCCTTAGCGATGCGCGCGCAGTCACTGCGCATCGTCGCGCCGATCCCGGGGAAAGCGGCGATCGGCATCGAGGTCCCCAATCCAACGCCGCGACTCGTGCATGTGCGCGATCTGATCGACAGCGCTGAGTTCCGCCGCGCAGGTCGGGTGCTCCCGGTTGTGTTGGGGCGGAATCTCGAAGGCGACGAAGTCATCGACGATCTCACCAAGATGCCGCACCTCCTCATCGCCGGGGCGACGGGGTCGGGAAAATCGGTCTGCATCAACGCGATCATCACGAGCCTCATCTACGCGCATGGTCCGGAGAACCTGAAACTCCTGATGATCGACCCGAAGATGGTCGAGCTGTCGATGTACGGCGCGTTGCCGCATCTCGGTCTCCCGGTCGTGACGAGCCATCATAGGGCGGCCAATGTCTTGAAGTGGGCGGTGTGGGAGATGGAGCGCCGCTACCGGTTGCTGCACGCGAATCACGCGCGCAATGTCGCCGACTTCAATAAGAAGGTGGAAGCGAAAGCACCGCTCAAAGGTCCGCGCGAGACGCTCGCCACGCAGGCAGGAATTCAGAAGGAATTGCCGTTCGACGCTGCATACACCGATGGCATTCTTCCGTACATCGTCCTCGTCGTCGACGAGCTCGCAGATCTGATGCTCACGGTACAAGGAGAAATCGAGACGCCGCTGGCGGTACTGGCGCAGAAGGCGCGCGCGATCGGCATCCATCTCATCCTCGCGACGCAGCGGCCGTCTGTCAACGTGATCACGGGACTGATCAAAGCGAATTTCCCCTGCCGGATCGCGTTCCGCGTTTCGGCGAAGGTCGACAGCCGCACCATTCTCGATCAAAACGGCGCCGAGACGTTGCTGGGCAATGGCGACATGTTGTTCCTGCCGCCGGGGAAGAGCGAGCCGATGCGCGTGCAGGGCGCGTACATCTCGACGGACGAAACCGAGCGCGTCATGGAATGGTATCGGAAGCACGCCGCCGCCGCGGCGGTCGCCGCATCGCCGGGAAGCTCGATCGACGAACAGGTCGCGGCACTCGAGAAAGCAGAAAAAGAAGGGGAAGAGGGAGGCGGGAAGGGGGAAGGGGATTTCGGCGAGCGCGATCCGTTGTTCCGGCAGGCGGCTGAGGTGTGCATTCAGAACCAGTTGGGATCTACTTCCTTGTTGCAGCGGCGCATGAGCATCGGGTACGGTCGCGCGGCGCGAATCATCGATCAGCTCGAGTCGGCCGGCGTCTTGGGACCGCCGAATGGCTCCAAACCGCGAGACGTTCTCGTGGGACTCGAGGATCTGGACGACATCGTCGGCCATGGAAATGGCAATTCGGGGGCCTGAAGCAGGGGGGGGGCGCGAAAATGCGCCGGCGGGCAGCAATCGGGTTATCGAGGCAAACCCGCACGACGTAGCTTCACCCCATGTCGAGCGGGGTGCACAGCGATCCGGCCGGTTGGACAGATCCCCGCCATCAGCGAGGACTCGCCGGTGAAGAGCAGGCGATCCAATACCTCCAAAGCCGCGGTTGGGACGTCGTGGCGCACCGGTTCCGCGTCGGCCGAATCGAGCTGGACCTGGTCGCCCGGCGCGGTCACCTCGTGGCTTTCTTTGAAGTCAAAGCGCGCCGCGGCACGGCGTTCGGGAGCCCGTTCGAGGCCGTGACGGGGGCGAAGCGCCGCGAGATCGTGAAGGCGGCGCGCGTTTGGATGGACCGACACGGGCGGCCGGAAGACGTCTACCGGTTCGACTGTATCGCGTTGGTTGACAACAAGCTGGAGCATCTCGAGGACGCATTTCGTCCCGGATGGCGGTGAAAGCGGTTTCGGTATATATTCGGGCCTCATCTAAGGAGGCTCGCCACTCATGCTGAGGTCACTCATGGCAGAACAGCCCCCCCCAACCACGAAGCTCACGGACGACCGTCGCAAGGCGCTGAGCCTCGCGATCACGCAAATCGAGAAGACCTGTGGGAAGGGGTCCATCATGCGGATGGGCGCGGACACGCCGCAGGTCCGCGTGGCGGGGATCTCGACCGGGGCGATCAATCTCGACGCGGCGATCGGGATCGGCGGCATTCCCCGCGGCCGGGTGACGGAGATCTTCGGACCGGAGTCGAGCGGCAAAACCACCCTGGCGCTGCACGTCGTGGCGCATGCGCAGCGCACAGGCGGCGCGGCCGCCTACATCGACGCGGAGCACGCGCTCGACGTCGAATACGCGAAGAAGCTGGGCGTGGATATCGAGAACCTGCTGGTGTCCCAGCCTGACACCGGCGAGCAAGGCCTCGAGATCTGCGAGATCCTCGTACGCTCGGGCGCCGTCGACGTCGTCGTGGTCGATTCGGTCGCCGCCCTCGTCCCCAAGGCTGAAATCGAGGGCGAAATGGGCGACTCGCTGCCCGGCCTCCAGGCACGCCTTATGAGCCAGGCCTTGCGCAAGCTCGCCGGCGCGATCAACCGCTCACGCACCTCCGTGATTTTCATCAATCAGCTGCGTGAGAAGATCGGCGTCATGTTCGGCAATCCCGAGACCACGAGCGGCGGCCGGGCGCTGAAGTTCTACGCCTCAGTGCGTCTCGACATGCGGCGCATCGGGCCCGTGAAAGAGCGCGAGATGGTCATCGGCAATCACGTGCGTGTGAAGGTCGTGAAGAACAAAGTCGCGCCGCCGTTCCGGCAGGCGGAATTCGACATCATGTTCGACGAAGGCATCAGCCACGAGTCGCTGCTCGTCGATATCGCGGCAGAGGCCGGGATCATCGAGAAGTCGGGAGCGTGGTACTCCTACGGCAAGGAGCGCATCGGGCAGGGACGTGAGAACGCGAAGCTCTACCTCAAAGACCATCCCGATATGTCGGCGGAAGTTGAGGCGCGAGTGAAAGAGCACCTCGGCGTGAAGGCGCCCGCCGGAGACAGTCCCGGCGGCCTCGGCGACGAGGAGACGCCCGCGAGCGAAGAGTGATTCTCACTGGACTCGCCCCCGATCCGCGCCGCCCGGAGTATCGGTTGGTCGAAGTGGATCGGGGGCGTTTTGCGTCGCTCCCCGCCGATGCGTTGGCGGGACTCGATCTGGTCATCGGTCGCGAGATTGACGCTCTTGTACTCGAGCGACTCCAGGAGCTCGCCGATATCGAGGCCGCGCATCGCGCCGGGCTGCGTGCCCTGGCACGCCGCGCGCATGCACACCACGATTTGCGGCGACGGTTGCTGCAGAAGCAGCATCCACCGCACGCCGTGGATGAAGCACTCACGCGGCTCGAAGCGGCGGGACTGCTGGACGACGCCCGGTTCGCCGTCGACTATGCGGCTGCCAAGGCGCGACGTGGCCGCGGACCGGCGCGGCTCATCGGGGACCTTCTGGCCCAGGGCGTAGAGCGCCGCGTGGCTGAGACCGCCGTGCGCACGTCGCTGGCGGCGGAGGGTGTCGATCCGGCGGAAGCGGTGCGGGCGTTGGCGGAGAGAAGAGCGAGACAGCTTGCCGGATTGCCCCAGCCGGTTCGGAAGCGGCGATTAGTGGCGTTCTTAATGCGACGCGGGTTTTCTGGTGCTGAGGTGAGAGAGGTGGTGGAAGGGCTGGCTTCCTAGGACCAGCCAACCCACAATTCCCAGCCGTCCGTCAGACAACCGATCTCGACGCTTAACTCCTGTCCATCCTTTCAGTTGCACCTCCCTGCGCTATATTCCGCGCCATGAAGTCCGCCGACATCCGCCGTAAGTTCCTCGACTACTTCAAGGCTCCGCCTCGTGCTCACCGCGAAGTCCCCAGCTCATCTCTGGTGCCGGCTGATGACCCGACCCTGCTGTTCACCAACGCCGGCATGGTGCAATTCAAGCGGGTGTTCCAGGGTCTGGAACGCCGCGAGTACAGCCGCGCCGTAACCTGCCAGAAATGCGTTCGCGCGGGCGGCAAGCACAACGACCTCGAGCAGGTTGGCCACACCGCCCGGCACCACACCTTCTTCGAGATGCTGGGCAACTTCTCCTTCGGCGACTACTTCAAGAAGGAAGCGATCGAGTACGCCTGGGAATGGGTGACCAGCAAGGACTGGCTGGGCATCGATCCTGACCGGTTGTACGTCACGGTGCACCATACGGATGACGAAGCGCGCAAGCTGTGGCGCCAGGTCACCGGCATCGCCGACACCCGCATCTTCGGCCTCGGCGACAAGGACAACTTCTGGCAGATGGGCGACACCGGTCCCTGCGGTCCATGTTCCGAGATCCTGGTCGATATTCGCGAGAAACGGGACACGGGACACGGGAAACGTGAACTGACCCTCGAGGAGTTCGTTGCTCTGAGTGAGGAAGGCAAACTGCTGGAGATCTGGAACCTGGTCTTCATGCAGTATGACCAGCAACCCGATGCATCCCGCATCCCGCTCCCTGCGCCTTCGGTTGACACCGGAGCAGGATTGGAACGCATCTCGGCGGTCATGCAAAGCGTCTCCTCGAATTTTGATACGGATCTCTTCCAACCGATCATCGCGCACGCGGTGGAAATCGTCGGCCGGCCCTACGATCGCGGCCCGGCGGGCGCCCCCTATCGCGTGCTCGCCGATCACGCGCGCGCGGTCGCGTTCCTCCTCGCCGATGGCGTCTATCCGTCGAACGAAGGCCGCGGCTATGTGCTGCGCCGCATCCTGCGTCGCGCCGTGCGTCACGCGTGGCTCCTCGGCCGCCGCGAGCCGACGCTTGCACCCCTGACACGCGCCGTCAGCGGCGTGATGGCCGACGTGTATCCCGAGCTCTTGTCGAAAGAGCAGCACATCGAGCGCGTGACGCGTGCCGAAGAGGAGCGCTTCCTCGAGACAATCGAAGGCGGCCTCTCGCGGATGGAGGAGCTCCGACACCAGCCGGTCATCTCCGGTGAAGACGCGTTCAAACTCTACGACACATACGGATTTCCACTCGACCTCACGCAGATGATTGCCGCGGAGCACGGGCACACGGTAGACGTGGAAGGTTTCGAGCAAGCGCTGACCCAGCAGCGGCAGCGGTCGAGGGCGGCGCGGACAGCGGGGAAGGGGGAAGGGGGAAAGGGGAAGGGTACTGCACGCGGCGAGTGGGTAGAGGTGAAGAAGAAGGGTCGCCAAAAATGGATCGGTTACGAAACAACCAAGGCCGAAACAGAACCGATCGCATTCCGGCAAACCGGCGAACAGCTCGAGCTCGTGCTCGAAGAGAATCCGTTCTACGCCGAGTCCGGCGGGCAGGTCAGCGACACGGGCGTCGTGAAGGGCGAGGGATGGGAGCTCACCGTTGAGGACGTCGAAAAAGTGGACGGCAAGAGCGCGGTCGTCGGAACGTTCGGAGAAACGTTCGAGCCCACGCCCGCCCTCGCGCAGGTGAATGAGTCCCGGCGCCGCAACATCGAGCGCAACCACACAGCGACGCACCTCGTGCACGCCGCGCTGCGCAAGGTCCTCGGCACCCACGTCCATCAAGCCGGTTCGGTCGTCGCGCCCGAGCGGTTGCGCTTCGATTTCAGCCATCATGCCCCGGTCAAAGGCGACCAGCTGGCGGCGGTGGAGGCGGAAGTCAACGCGCACGTGTGGGAGAATCTTCCCATCGAGACGCGCGAGATGGCGTACAAGGACGCGATCGCGGCCGGGGCGATGGCGCTGTTCGGCGAGAAATACGGCGAGGTCGTGCGCGTCGTGGATGTGGCGGGCGTGTCGCTGGAGCTCTGCGGGGGCACGCACGTCGGCTCCACCGGGCAGATCGCGTTGTTCCGCTTCACGCACGAGACGGGCGCCGCCGCCGGCGTGCGGCGCATCGAGGCCCTCACCGGTCCAGGCGCGTATCGGTACGCCATCGAGCTGCAGGAGCGGTTGTCGGAGGCGGCGGGGCTCCTGAAGGTGCCGCCCGAGCATCTCGCGAAGCGCATCGAGGCGATGCTGGAGGAGAACAAGAGACTCGAGAAGCGTATCGAAGATCTCTTGAAGGGTGGGGGCGGCGGCGGCGAGGTCGCAAATGTGCAGATTCGGGGCGTGGACTTTGAAATCCGCAGGGTTCAGGTCGAGGACAAGAAGCAAGTCGCGATGATGTCTGACGCGTTCACACTCAGCCACCCAGGCGGTGTTTCGGTGGTCGTCTCCGGCAGCGCGGCGAAGCCGTCCACCGCCGTCACGGTGGGCATTGGAAATGACTTACAACGCCGCGGTGTCTTCCAGGCGAACGAGCTCGTGCAATTCATTGCGTCAGCGACTGGCGGACGAGGCGGTGGGCGTCCACACTTTGCGTCTGGCAGCATCGGGGATCCGGCGAAGATTTCATCCATGGCAACGCTCGTGGATATGATGAAGGCCTTCATGGAGAAAAAGGGTTGACCCGCGACGAAGTGATGGCGTGGCTGGACGCCCGGCGTCCCGTGCCTCCCACAACCCTGCGTGAACGGTTGCGCAGCGCGGTGCACGACACCCCGCTCCCGCTTGCCGAGCACCTGGCGGAGCTGGGTCGCGAGTTGCTCGCCGGGGTTGCGTCGCGGCCAACCGGCGGCCGTGAGCTGGCGCTCGACCTGCTCGCGGCCGACGCGTTTGCCACCTACGCGTTCGAAGCCCAGGCGGAGGAGGGATCCCTGCATGAAGCTTGATGGTCAGGGGTTGCTGGTGCTCGTGGATCCCGTTCGCACCTCGGGCGCCGAGGCGGCGGAAATCGGTCGCCAGGCGAAAGCGGCAGGAGTGCGAGGCCTGTTGATCGGTTCGTCGTTCGATGGCGCGGCGCAGACCCACGAGGTCGCGCGCGCATTGCGGGCGCACGCGCCGGGCATTCCGGTCGCGCTCTTCCCGGGCTCGGCCATGCAGCTGACCGATCAAGTGGATCTCGTGCTCTTTCTGTCGCTCGTTTCAGGCCGCAACCCACAGTACCTGATCGAGGAGCACGTGCGCGCCGTCCCGTTCCTCCAGCAGCATCCGGTCCCGACGTTGTCGACCGCGTATATCCTCATCGATGGCGGTCGCGTCACGAGTGTCGAGTCGGTAAGCCAGACGCGGCCCCTCCCCGCCGACAAACCTGAGCTTGCGGCGGCGCACGCGACGGCCGCGCAGCTGATCGGGATGCAGGCGGTGTATCTCGATGCCGGCAGCGGCGCCGAACGGCCCGTCCCGCCCGCCGTCATCCGTGCCTGTCGCGCCGCCGTGCCCCCCCCCGATCGTCCGCTCTTCGTGGGCGGGGGGATCCGCACGCCTGAGCAGGCCCGAGCCGCGCGGGCGGCTGGGGCGGATTTCGTCGTCATCGGCACCATTATAGAAGAAGGGGCCAAGCACGATCTGAGGGCGTTCGTAGAGGCCGCGCGGTGAGCATCGCGAAAATCCGGGAGTCGCTGGACGGCCTCGCCGCGCTTGCGAGCCGGGTGGCGGCGGAGCAGGCGGACGCGATCGCCGCCATCGCCGACCGCTATGAGACGACACTGCGCGGTGGTGGGACGCTTTTCTTCGCGGGCAACGGCGGCAGCGCCGCCGACGCGCAGCACGTCGCCACCGAGTATGTCGTCCGCTATCAGACCACCCGGCCGGCGATGCGCGCGATCGCGCTCACCACCGATACGTCCCTGCTGACCGCCTGCGCCAACGACATGGGATTCGACGAAGTCTTTGCGCGCCAGGTGGAGGCGCTGGCGGAGCCGGGCGACTTGCTCGTGCTGCATTCCACGAGCGGCGAGAGCCCGAACGTGATCCGCGCGGCGCAGGCGGCGAAAGCGCGAGGAGTCGGCGTCGTCGCGCTGGTCGGGAAGACCGGCGGACACCTCAAGGAGCTCGCGGACGTGGCGCTGGTCGTGCCGGCCGACGACACGGCGCGCATCCAGGAGCTGCACCTCGCGATCGAACACGTGATCTGCGACCTGGTGGAGGATCGACTGCGGGGATGATCGATCTCACCGGCAAGCGGGCGCTCGTGACCGGGGGGACGAGAGGGATTGGACGCGCGACCGCGACACTGCTCGAGCGCGCGGGCGCCACCGTCTCGGTGACCAGCCGGACGCAGGGCGGGGATCTCGGCAACGCGGCGACCGCGCGACGGATCGTTGCCGATGCGATCCAACGGCTCGGCGGTCTCGACATCCTCGTCGTCAATCATGGCGTCTGGCCGCCCGACGACGTTCCGCTCAGCAAGATGAGCGACGAACAGTGGGAGTCCACCCGGCGGGCGAATCTCGACTCCATGTTTTACGTCTGTCGAGCCGCCATTGCCACGATGTCGTCCGGAACCATTGTGCTCGTGTCGTCGACGGCGGGGCAGCGCGGCGAAGCCTATCACGCCGACTATGCCGCGACAAAGGGCGCGGTGATCTCGTTGACGAAGTCTCTTGCCGTCGAGCTGGCGCCGCGAATCACCGTGAATTGCGTGGCGCCGGGGTGGGTCGATACGGAGATGTCGGCGAAGCCATACGCCGCCGGCGGCCGTGCGAAGATCGAAAAGACGATTCCACTCGGACGTGTGGCCACCGCCGATGATGTCGCGGGGCCAATTCTGTTTCTCTGCTCGCCATTGGCGCGGCACATCACAGGTGAAATTCTGAATGTGAATGGTGGCTCGGTGCTCTGCGGATGACTTTTCCCGCCTCGCTGCCCATTCCACCCGAAGTTGTGAAGATCGCGAAGAAGCTCGAAGATGCTGGATTTGAAACCTGGTGCGTCGGTGGTGCGATTCGCGATAGTCTCCTCGGCGTCGAGATTCGAGAACATGTGTTCGATCTCACCACCGCGGCGACGCCAGAGCAGGTGGAGCAGGTGTTCAGGCGCGTCGTTCCCGTGGGCATCGAACACGGAACCGTCGGCATCCTGGATAAAGACAGACGGGTCCATGAGGTCACCACTTTCCGTAAAGACATCAAGACGGATGGGCGACACGCCGTCGTCGAGTTCGGCGTCTCGCTCATGGATGACCTTGCGCGGCGCGACTTCACCATCAACGCGATCGCGTATCATCCCATCCGTCACGAATGGCGCGACCCATTTCAAGGCGAGCAGGACCTCCAGAAGCGGCTGATCCGCTCCGTCGGCGATCCGAATTGGCGTTTCCAGGAGGACTATCTGCGAATTTTGCGGGCGCTGCGGTTCAGCGCCCGGTTCGAGTTTCGCATTCATGCGCGGACGCTCGAGGCCGCAAAAGCCAATGTGCAGGGACTCGCCCAGCTGTCCGCCGAGCGCGTTCGTGATGAATGGTTCAAGGGGATTCAGACGGCGATAAAACTATCGAAACTTGTCGCCCTGTGGCGGGACGTCGGCGCGACGCGCATCTGGCTTCCCGAGCTGGGCGACGCCAGTGGCGTGGACCAACTGCCGCGAGATCCGGTGCTCGTGACGGCGTACATCGCCAAGGATCCAGCGTCGCTGCTGATCCGGCTCAAAAGCTCGAACCGGGACATCGAGCGCGGGCGGGCCATCGGCAAATGGCGCGGGAATTACCCCGATCCACGCGACGCAGCGCGCATCCGCAAATGGCTCTCGGAGACGGGTGAATACGCAGACGATTTGCTGGTGGGGGCGACTGACGCCTTCCGGAAGAGCGTCGCCGGGATCCGGGCCGCGAATCCGCCGCTCGGCTTGAAGGATCTGGCTGTGAAAGGCGATGACTTGATTGCTGCCGGCGTCAGGCCCGGGCCGGACGTCGGAGAAGCATTGGCGCGCCTGCTCGAAGAAGTGCTCGAAGATCCGGCGCGCAACACCAAGAGCTATCTCCTATCCCGTGTCTAAGGCACTGTTGTACGCGCTGGTCGCGGCCGCCGGCAACGTGCTGGGCGGGTTGGCCGTCACGCGGCGCGCGGTCCGCGAGCTGCAAATCATCGAGCTGCTCGTGGCCTTCGGTGCCGGTTTCATGCTGTCCGTGGCGATTGTCGAGCTGCTGCCGGCGGCGCTATCGCGCAGCGGGCCCGCCGCCCCGGCGCTCGTGCTCGCCGGGTATCTGGCGGTGCACCTCACGCAACACACCGTGACGCCGCATTTCCACTTCGGCGAAGAGACCCACGCCGTCAGCTCCGTCGCCGGGACCTCGGCGCTGATTGGACTGCTGCTGCACACGTTCTTCGACGGCGTGGCGATCGCGAGCGCGTTTCTGGTCCGTCCGGAACTGGGGATCATGGTGTTCATCGCGATCTTCCTGCACAAGTTGCCCGAGGGAGTCACGATTTCGAGCCTCATGCTCGCGGGTGGACGCTCCGGCGGCCGGGCCGTGGGAGCAGCGGCCTTGCTTGGCCTGGCAACGCTCATTGGTGTGCTGCTCACCAATGAGATGGGCTTCCTCATCCAGCACGGCTTAGCGCTGTCGGCGGGGGTGACGATTTACGTCGCCGCATCGAACCTCGTTCCTGAGTTCCAGGGTAAGAAAGGCTGGGGATTGCCGGCGGCGTTCTTCGCTGGCGCCGCCTTATTCTTCGTCACGAAACTCATCATAGATGCCGCTGCTTAGGGGAATGGGGACTGGGGAATGGCGTGCGATGACGGTTCGTATCGAGCGAACGCAGTAGCCCTATGAGGAGCCGCAGTGTTCGTTCAGTCAAGCCGATTATTGCTTGTCCATCAGACTCGAGAATCAACCTGAGGTCGACGCTGATCTTTAGATGACTAAGGAGCTCTGCCGTTGATCCGAGTGCTATTCTCAAACAACGGATGAATTGTGCAGTCGTAGCGAGTGCGTGACCCTCGACCATGTTGGCGGGGATCGACGTTGCGGCTCGCCGAATCTGGTCGGCGATTCCGAAGTGTCGATTAAGAGGATCTCGCAGGGTTAGACTGTAGGCATCGCGGGCAAGCTTCTGTGCGCATTTCCATGCCTCAAGGGTGTCAAGTTGTTTCATGTGATGAGTATGTATTAGTCCATGCTCCGCAACCGAATCCAATGCGTGCAGGCGAGTGCTAAAAGAATGCATACCATTCCCCAGTCCCCATTCCCCGCCGTCCGGTGAAGGAACCGACGTTATTCCAGGGCTCCGCCGAACCGCTCGCGGCGCGCATGCGGCCGAAAAACCTCGAGCAGTTCCTCGGCCAGGAGCACCTCCTCGGCCCCGGCAAAGCCCTCGGCGATCTGATCCGCAGGGGCGACGTCGGATCGTGCATCTTCTGGGGCCCGCCGGGGTCCGGCAAAACCACCCTCGCCAAAATCATCGCGAATTACACCGACCGGCACTTCGAGCCGTTTTCCGCGGTGACCGAGGGCGTCGCCCGAGTGCGCGAGATCATCAGAGAGGCCGAGGAGCGGCTGAAGTACCAGGGGCAGGGCACGATCCTCTTCTGCGACGAGATCCATCGATTCAACAGGGGGCAGCAGGACGCGTTTCTCCCCTGGGTCGAGAACGGCGTCATCACGCTCATCGGCGCCACGACCGAGAATCCGTCCTTCGAGCTGACGAGCGCGTTGTTGTCGCGGTGCCGGGTGTTCGTGCTCGAGCCGCTCAACGACGACCACATACGGACGATTATCGCCCGGGGGACTGGGGAATGGGAAAAGGAGAAGAGCAGCGCGGCGGAGGTATTCGATGCTGAAGCGCTTGAGCTATTGGTGCGACATGCTCAAGGAGACGCGCGCCGCGCCTTGAACACTCTCGAAGCGGTCTTCAAGCACGCCGAACACCAGTCCCCAGTCCCCAGTCCCATTGGTGCCGATCTCGTGCTGAGCGTGCTCGAGAAACCGCTTCCCGTCTACGACAAAGCCGGCGAACAGCACTTCAACCTGATCTCGGCACTGCACAAAGCCGTGCGTGGCTCGGATGCCGACGGCGCGCTCTACTGGCTCGCGCGCATGCTCGCAGGCGGCGAGGATCCCCTGTACATCGCGCGCCGCCTCGTGCGCATGGCGAGTGAGGACATCGGACTCGCGGATCCGCGCGCGCTCACCGTCGCGCTCGCCGCAAAAGACGCCTACCACTTCCTCGGCAGTCCGGAGGGGGAGCTCGCACTCGCGGAAGCGGCGATCTATCTCGCGACGGCCCCGAAGTCGAACTCGGCGTACACCGCGTTCGGTGACGCCATGACCGCCGCGCGCGAGCATCCGGCCGAGCCGGTCCCGCTGCACGTTCGCAACGCGCCGACGCCGCTGCTCAAAGAGCTCGGCTACGGCGCGGACTACAAGTACGCGTTCGATTCCGAAAACGCGTACTTACCACAGGAGTATTTGCCCGAACCCTTGCGGGGCCGTCGCTGGTATCAACCCAGCGAATTCGGCTACGAGAAGACGGTGAAGGAGCGCATGGATTGGTGGGCGAAGCTCAAGCGCGAAGCGGGTGCCCCGTCGTCGCCGTTACCCTCCCCAGATACACGAGAATCGCCGCCGCGTGACGCACCCGGTTCATAATCCGCCGCGGCCAGGCCGCGCGCGCGCTTCGCTGGTCGCCGTTCGCCGTCCAGTGCTCGGCGCCTTGCCACGGCCGGGCACCGCCGTGTCCGCACCACCGCGGCGCAATGCCCAGCTGCCATAACGCATTGTTCAACCCTTCCGACGGGCAGACGTTGTCGAGGGCAAAGAGCTGAAGCGTGTAATGACACTCGAGGCGCCGTAACAGCGACTCCGGTCTCGGCGGCCGCAAGGCATGCAGCACGTCATCCGGCACGAGCGCGCCGCTGAGGTCGCGAGCCAGGCGCAGGGTCCAGTAACAGCATGTCGTCGCCCGGCAGGTACGCGCGGTCTCGACAAACGCCGTCCAGCCGATGTTCTCGCGCCTCGTGATGGCGGCGACATCCCGCAGCGCGCGCCAGCTGCCCCAGCGCATCTCGTGCGACCAGGCAAAGTGGATGCAGAGGTGCAACAACTGATGGAACGGTTGCGGCACGAGCACGGAACGATTCTGCACGCGCAGCCGCGTCGCCTGATTCCACACGTCCTCGACCGGCCAGCGGAAGGGGTGACCAATGGGGAACAGCGCGGAATGAATCTCCGCGCGGAGCTCGCTGCCCGATGAATGGACGAGCGGAGGCAAATGCTGATGGGCAACGTAATGCGCGCGTGGCCAGCGGTCCGATGGCCAGACCCAGCCGTTCGCTTGCAGCAGCGACCACGCTTCCTGCGCTTGGACTGGTCGCACCAGCAAGTCGAGATCGCCCATCGGGCGGGCCGCGAAGGAGCCATACACCGTGTATGCGAGCGCGCTGCCCTTCAGCAGAACGGACTCGATCCCGTACGCCTCGAACACGTCGAGCACGTCGTCCAGCAAACGCTCCAAATGCAACATCTGGAATTCGGCGACCATCGCAAGTCGCTGCCATTGAATTGCGACGTCAGCGGGCACATGCTGAGCGTGGGTGTGCCGCACCCAACGCCACACGAGCGCGGTGGAACCCTCCTCCTGGGCGAGACGCAAGAGCTTCGCCCAATCGAAATGATCGTCGAGAGATATCGATGCGTGCGTGGCATCGCTCCGGCCGTCGGCGGCCATGAGCAGCAGCTGCGCCTCCGCTGAGAGCGATTGAGAGGCGATCATACGTAGCGGCCGTTGGTGCGGACGTGCCACCCCGCGAGCTCCCGGGCGGCCTCATCGATGCGGGACAGGTCGCGAACGATCTCGAGCACGTAGACCGGGACCTGGCGTGCGATCGTGACGGCGCGGTCCAGTAAGCGTGGCGCCTCGGAGCGCCCCAGCAGCGCGCCGGACTTGGCGTGCTCGACGAGAGACAATGCCGCGCGTACGGGCGCGAGTGCCGTGCGGCTGAGGACGGGGCGGTCTCCGTCGCCGCGGACCGGTCGCAACACGTAAATCGCCGCGAGCGGCACTGTCCGAAGCATCAACTTGTGCAACGGAATCCCGCGCAAAATCTGCTTCGTGATCGCGGGCTGATCATCGGGAAGCAGGTGGCCATCGCGCCGGGGCAGCGGGTATGCGCCGACTCGTTTCCAATTCCGTGGGTCGCCCAGAACGACGCGCGCGGTGTCGTCGAAGAGCCGCACGCTGTGCACACCAGGGCGCGCCGACACGGATCTGCCGCGGCCAGGCACGCTGGGCTCCACCGGCAGCGCATCATCCGTCAGGATGCGCCCCCCGATTTGCGAGAGCGCGAGTGCCAGCGTGGATTTGCCGTGGCAACGGGGAGCAAGAAAAGCGATCGCCTTTCCGTTTAGACTCACCGCGCTGCCATGGAGACAGAGGGTCCCGGCCGCGTGCAGCGCCACGGGCAATACCCGATTAATGACGTCGAGTCGGACGGCGTCGAGGAGCTTGGCAGCGTTTCCATTCCCGTTTCCCGACCAGACGATCTCGCGGCCCTCCGCAGAGATGTCGAACGAGCCCGTGTCGTCGTACTGCAAGCGGTAGCCGTTGGCGAGGCGATAGAGCCGCACGTCCACTCCATCCATCACCGTCTCGCTTCCCAAGAGCTCGGCGCCATCGGACAGTGCCGGAGGGGGGATCACGCCTATCCGCAGCGTCCAGCGCGCGTGTTTACGCGAGCGACGCAACTCCGGAAGTGTGATCTCCGAGCGCAGGCAATCGCCAAAAATCGAATACGTGGGCATCGGCAGAGAGCTACCGAGGGGGTAGGGTCTGGAACGCAGCCCCGCCCCCCCAGCACCCTTCGAGCTACGAACTCGAGAGAATATTCCCGCCCATGAGCAAGTCCTGGGTCCCGGGTCCCAATACGGTCATCGTGAGATCCCGAAAAGTTCCGAAGCGCTCGAGTTTCGGGGTTTCGTACACCTGTTACCTCCCGGCTGCGGGGCGTTGCCAGGCCGCTCGCCTGGCGAAAGGACGGCCAACCGTTGGCCATCATCGTGAGTCGCCTTGCGATCGACACCGCGGAGCCACAGCTCCGTTTGCACCGTGAAGAACAGGGCGGCGGCGATCTCGTCATTCCAGGAATGGAGGAGGCAATCATCGGCGGCGCGACGTAGCGCACCGGGGTCGATGATGCCCAAGTCCGCGAGCACCGATGCATCGCGCAGTTCCCGCAGTAGCGTCGGGAACGTCGACTGCATCGCAGCGCGGAAATGATCCCCAGCCAGTCCCGTGCGATCTTTGCGTGGGGCGAGAACCGCTTCGGGCAAGAGGCCGCGCAGTGCGGCGCGTAACAACAACTTCGTATCGCGTCCGGAACGGCGCTCCTCTGCCGGTCTCCGTACCGCCAGCTCGATGATTCGGGAGTCGTACAGCGGCGAGCGGACCTCCACCCCCTCATCGAGCGCGATCGCCGACAGCCAGCCGCGGACGCGCGCCGCGGTGTCGGCGGTCAGAGCGATGTAGAGCTCGTGATCCGCAAACGACGCACCTCCGCGCAGGGGCAGGTGGGACGGCTGTCGCGCACGTAGCTGCTTCGCGCAACGGGGCACGATCCAATCAGGGATGCGGCGCTCGAGGTCGCCGCGCAGTCCAGCTAACGCGCGAATCGCCGGCGGAATTGTCGGCACGATCGCCGACTGCAGGAAAAAGCGTCGGTTCCGAATTTGCAGCCGGCTCCATTCGCGGCGCAGCTGCAACCAACGGCCGCGGCGGAACAGATCGGCGAGGTAAATGGGAGACAGCTCAAACAGCTGATCGCCGCCCCACCCATCGAGCGCGATGCGGGCACCCACGCCGCCGCTGCCGCGCGCGAGTGCGCGACTCATCATCTCGTGGGGAGGGGCGTAGGGCTCGTCGCGCGGCCGCGCCTGCTGTTCAGGATCCGCAAGGAATGGCACGTCCGCGCTGCTCAGCCACTGCACCGGGACATCCCAGAACCCTGCTACAGCGGTGATGAATTCGTCCTCGCGACCACGATGGCCAATTGGATAGCTCATCGATACCGGCAGGAGTCGCGTCGGGTGGTCCTGGCCCCGTAGCTCGCGCTGCCCCACACCAAAAATCGCGGTGGAATCTCGGCCGCCGCTCATCCATACCGTTGTGACTCGCGCACCACTCAGGCGTTCTCCGACGGCGCGAGCGAGCTTCTCCCGGAGCTCCAAGGCGGCATCTTCGAATGACGGCGAACCAGCCGTGTCGATGGCCGGCGGACTCCAGGCACGATAGGTGACGACAGCACCGCCAGGGGTGGTCGACAGCGCGAACCCAGCGGGCAGCGCTGTGAGGGCGGTGTACGCTGTTTCGTCTGCCGCGAGCCACAGATTCGCAGCGGTTTCGCCGAGGTATGCGGCGTTGTACTGCGGCGGGCAATCAGGCACGGCGCGGAGCGCCGCAAGCGTGGAGGCGAGGACCACACGGCGGCCCGTCTTCAGGTAGAAGAGTGGCCGGGTGCCGGCGAAGTCCCGCGCGCAAAAGATCTCGCGCCGCCGCGCGTCCCAAAGAATGAACGCGTAGTCCCCTTCGAGCTGTCGCAGACATTCGCGCCCCCACGCGCGATAGGCCGCGACGATGAAGTGGCTCGGTGTGTCACTTTCAGGGTGCACGCCGGCGGCTGCGAGTTTGGCACACAGCTCACGGCGATAATACAGCGAGGCGTCGGCCGCGATCGTCAGGTCGCCGCACGAAACAACGCCAGCGTCGCCGCTGAATGGACTGTCCCGCTCCCACGCTCGACGCGTTACGCCGAGCGCGGCTCCGTTGAGCTGCCATACCGAGGAGATCTCGTTTCCGCGAGACGCCAAGCCTGCGATCAAAGACGCGGACACAACGTCCTCGATCGGCTCCCGATCGCGCGTGAAGACTCCGAAGATCCCGCTCATTGTGTCCGCGGCACGCCCATGCGTGCCAACTCCTCGAACTGCTTCACATGCCATTCCTCCTCGCCCAGCACCATGCCGCGGTAGTCCACCCACGCATGAGCCAGAAATGCGTCGCCCTCGCGGCGGGCTCCGACGCGCAGCGAGCTGCCGGTCAACCCGCGGGCCTGCAGCATCTGGTGCAACGCGACCGCGCGTACGAGACAGCTCGGCCGGAACAACCCATGCCGCGCCGCCCGCGAGACGGCGTGCGCAACGCACTCAGCCTGGAGAGCGGCGCCGGGGTCCGCAGGCGCCGCCGGGGCCTCGACCATCGGCGTCAGGAGCGCCCCTGGGCGCCGGATCCACACCAGGAGTTGAGCCCGAGCCAGAGCAGCCTGGGCAGCGAGGAGATCAACCCAATCGCGCGGGTTCAAGCTGACCGACTTCATCGCTGCCGGCTGGCGTGCGCACCAGCCCATGCCTCATGAGATCCTCGAGCAGCGTGCGGACGTCTGCGCGAATCGTCTCGGCGGAAGCGTCGGGATACTTCTCGCCGACCGACGCGCAGAGCGCCTCGAAATTTTCGAGGACAGGCGGGAGATGTTCCCAGATGTAGCTGCCGACGCCGTTGAGTCCGTAATAGACCTCGTCGCTCACGGACAGCAGCACCGCGCCGTTGTCTACAGCCTTGTAAATCACATCCGGACTGGGCATTGGAAGCCGCATCCGCTTACACCTCCGCTTGGAAGCCTCCGTGCCGAGGCCCTGTGAATGGTGGATGGGGGGTCGCAAGAGCGGTGCCATGCGCAGCGGCTCTAACCGACCTATTGACAAGAAGTTGGAGCGACAGCGCACGAGGGACCGCGCGGTAAACTGTCTCGTCGCTGCCACAGCCCGTGGCTGTCTCAGTCGCGGGGACTGAACAGCAGATGGCGACATATCTCATTGCTTCGGCGTGGCTTAAAGGCCGGCAGCAGCGTGCGCCTCGCGCGGTCGTGGTGGCGTCGGGCTTGCAAGACAGGCGCGCAAGCGGGAGCGCGATGCCAGCAATGAGAAGAAAGACCTGTCTGGTTACCGGGGGCGCCGGATTCATCGGCTCCCATCTCGCCGAACGGCTCGTCGGACTGGGCTGCGCGGTGCGCGTCGTCGACAACCTCAGTAGCGGCGATCGCGCGAACCTCACGCCGGTCGCCGACGCGATCGACTTCCTGGAGGGGGATCTGTGCGACCCGGAGGTCTGTCGCCGCGCGGTGACGGGAATCGAGCTGGTTTTCCATCTCGCGGCGCTGGCCAGCGTGCCGCACTCGCTGCGTAATCCCTGGGCGACTCACCACGCCAATGTGAACGCCACGATGCGCTTATTGGAGGCGTGCGCAGCGGCGCGCGTGGCCCGGGTCGTGTATTCGAGCTCGAGCGCGGTTTATGGTGATGCGGATGATCAGGCACGGGCCGAAGCGACTGAGCCGTTGCCGCGCTCGCCCTACGCCGCGTCCAAACTGGCAGGGGAGCAATACGTTCTCGCGTTCGCGCGCGCCGGCATGTTGGAAGGCGTCGCGCTGCGCTACTTCAACGTATTCGGGCCGCGTCAGTCTCCAAGATCGGCGTATGCTGCGGTGATCCCGAATTTCCTACAGGCCGTGGTCGAGCAGCGGCCGGCCGCGCTGTATGGCGACGGGCGGCAGACCCGCGATTTCATTTACGTCGACAACGTGGTCGACGCAAACGTGCTCGCCGCCACGGCGCCCTCGGAGCGCGCCAATGGCCGCGTCGTCAATATCGGCGCGGGAAAACGTACATCGCTGGTGGAGCTGATCAGCATGATCGGGAGTGTGACGGGTCAAGCGCTGCAATTCGCCTCATTCGCAGCGCGAGCGGGCGATGTGCGCGATTCCCTGGCGAACCTCGAGCGAGCCGAGGGCGTACTCGGGTTTAAGCCTCGCGTGTCGATGGAGGATGGGCTGCGACGTACCTGGTTGTCGTTGGTGGCGACGCGGAGAACGTCAGTACGTGCAGTCGGCATGACGGCGGCCGTTTCATAAACCCGGTTGCGTGGCTGGATATGGCTGCCTCGTCGCAGCGTCGCCTGCACGTTGTGATTGCCGCTCCCGGGAGAGCGGTAGGCGGTCACGCGCGCGCCGCCGGCGATATCGTGCGCGGGTTCACCAAGGATCCCGAGATCTCGATCGAGCTGCAGCCGATCGATCCACGGCTATCGGGTGTGCTGCGCGGCCTGACAGAATGGAAGTTCATTCGCTCCGTGATTCGGCCCTTGCTGTATTGCGGTGGACTGATCCGCGCCGCGGCACGAGCCGATGTGATACACGTGTTCGCGGCCGCTCACACGGCGTTCCTCTTCGGGGCGCTGCCCGCCGTGGTGATTGCGAGGCTACGGCGGCGACCAGTCGTCCTGAACTATCACGACGGCCGCGCCGAGGCACACTTCCGCTGGTGGGGGCCGCTGCTGCGCTGGGCGGCACGGCGCGCGGCAGTCCTCGTGTTTCCGTCCACATATCTGCAGGAGGTTTTTCGCCGCCACGGCATCGACGGCGTTGTCGTGACCAACGTGGTCGATACGAGCGCCTTCAGCTACCGCCGCCCGGAGCGTGTCCGCCCGCGCCTCGTGTCCGCCCGTCTGCTCGAACCTTTGTACGGCATCGACAATACGCTGCGTGCCTTTGCCCTCCTCAAGTCCGAGGCCCCTGACGCCGTGCTGGACATCTATGGCGGCGGAACCGCTGCGCGCGCACTGCGCCGCGCCGTCGGGGATCTCGGTCTCTCGGACGTGCAGTTCCATGGTGAAGTGCCGCACCGCGCGATGCCCGCCGTGCTCGCGCAGGGCGGCATTCTCGTAAACAGCTCCCGCGTCGACAACATGCCCCATGTCATTATCGAGGCGTTTGCTGCCGGCGTCCCGGTTGTCACGACCGCGGCAGGAGGGATTCCGCGCATCGTCGAGGACGGGCGGACCGGACTCCTCGTCCCCGTGGACCGGCCTGCTGCCCTGGCAGCCGCGGTGCTGCGTGTGCTGCGCGAGCCGGGACTTGCGGGCCGGCTCGCGGCCGAGGCCCGGCGCGAGTGTGCCCGCTATCGCTGGTCACAAGCCAAGCAGGGATGGCGCCAAGTGTATCGACGGGTCACGAGTGTTGCAGTGAGGCCACACTCATGACAGGGAGCTCCTGGGGCATCACGCTTTTCGGGCTCGGGGCTGTGCATTTGCTCTATACCTACGTCGGCTACCCATGGATCGTGAGCCGACTGCCAGAGCGTCCTCCCTCACCGTCGGGTCGTTCCAGACCGCAGCTCATTTCTGTCATCATTGCCGCCGGGGGCGGAAATCTCGCCGGGAAGGTCCGGAACCTGCTCCAAACGATCACTCTGCCAGCGGAGATCATCGTCGTGGTGGACGGGCCGGACGCGGCAGCAACTAGCGGGCTGGCAGAAATCTCCGACCGCCGCGTGAGGGTTGAGGTACTGCCGCAGCGACAAGGCAAGGCGGTCGCGCTCAATCGTGCCGTGGAGCTGTCGCGCGGTGACGTGCTCGTATTTACGGACGTGCGGCAGCAGATCGCACCCGGTGCGGTGGAGGCGCTCGTCGACGTCCTCGCGTCTCCAGACATGGGCGCGGTCTCAGGGGCGCTGGAGATTGAGACGCCGGCAGGCGGTGAGAGCCTGTACGAGCGGTACTGGCGACTGGAGCGCCGGCTGCGCTGTCGCGAAGCGGCGTTGGACAGTGCGGTCGGCGTCAGCGGCGCGTTATACGCGTTGAAGCGCGAATTCTGGCGTCCGCTGCCGCGCGGACTGCTGCTGGATGACGTGTGGGTGCCGTTTCAGGTGGTCCGCGCCGGTAAGCGAGTGGGCTTCGCCCTCAGCGCTGTCGCGACCGACACTCGGTCCCCGTCCGATGCGATTGAGCTCGCGCGGAAAGTGCGGACACTGACCGGTAACTATCAGCTGATCTCGTGGATGCCCTCGTTGCTCCTTCCGAGCCGGAACCGGATCTGGTGGCAATTCATGTCCCACAAGGTGCTGCGGCTGATGACGCCGCTCGCTGTCGGTTGCGTGATCGCGGGAGGGCTCCTCATCGTCGGCCCCTGGGACGCGCTCGCGGGCGCTCTCGGACTTGTTGTCGTGACGCTCGGCTGGAAGGTCAGCCGCAACCGCCGCACGCCACGTCACCACCCGTCCCCGCGCCCGTCCCCTCAGGGACCAGGAATCGGTTTCATGGGGACCGCGCGCAGTGCTGTCGTGCTGTGCGCCGCGCTGATAATGGCGGCGGCGAATGCCATGCGCGGTCGTTGGGACGTGTGGATCGATGCGAGAGGACCGGGAGCCCCTACATGACGTCCCTGCCAGCGGGTGAGTTCTTCGTTCCCGCCCGGCCCGCGGAGCGCTCCCCGCCGCGGGAGCGAGGCGCGATCGAGGTGTTTCGCGGGCTACTGGCCACCTACACCGTCCTCGCGCTCACCAAGATTCACGAGATCGTGCCCCTCATGGATCGGCTGCAGCCGGCGAAAGTCATCGGAGTGCTCTTGCTGGTGAGCGCGCTGACGGTCATCCGGGGACGCGCACTGGTGACGGTGCTGCGGACTCCGGCGGTCGCGTGTGTCGGAGTGATTCTTCTGCTGGCAATCCTGTCCGTCCCGGGGGCAGTGTGGCCCGGCAACAGCGTTGCCTTCCTCACGCAGGAATTCTGGAAGACCCTGCTCTTCTTCGTGATTGCCATGACGGGGTGGTGTGATCGTCGGACCCTGCGAACCTCGCTGCGAACGTTGGTGGTGTTCGAAAGCGTAGTCGCGGTCACCCTCCTTGCGGGTGCAGCCAAAGTGCTCGGCGGCAGAGCGTACGTCGGGCAGGCACTCGATCCCAACGAATCGGCAGTCCACCTGCTGGTTGTGATTCCCTTTGCGCTGCAGCTCGTCAGCGATCGCGGGATCTGGAAAATCGTCGGGATCGCGGGGACACTCTTGATGGTGGGCGGTATCGTCAAGACGGGATCGCGAGCCGGATTTCTTGGCCTTGTGCTGCTGGCGTGCTGGTTGCTGGTTCAGGTACCGGGACGTCGCCGTGTGATCGTCGGGCTGGCGATCGCGAGTGGAGCCGCGGTCGTGATGCTGACGGCGGGGCCCGCGATTCGCGAGCGTTTCTCCACGATCCTCCATCCGACAGAAGACTACAATTACACATTCCGCGAAGGCCGCGTGAACGTGTGGAAACGAGGCCTGTCCTACATGGCACGGCGGCCGTTCCTGGGTGTGGGCGCGCAGAACTTTGGGGTTGCCGAGGGCGTGCTCAGTGGTAAGGAGAATGTGGGATATGGAGTGAAGTATTCGGCGGCCCATAACGTCTTCATCCAGGTCGGTGCCGAGCTCGGCGTGTTCGGACTGGTTGCATTCGTGCGGCTGCTCTGGGTAGCGGCCGCGGCCAGCCGCCGACTTCGCAAAGTCGCCCGTCAGCTTGCCGCGCGAGGGGTCGAGGTTGCCAGGCAAGAAGCCAGCCTCGCGGAGGCCGCCCTCGGAGGCATGGTTGCGCTGCTCGTCGGCGGCTTCTTCCTCTCGATTGCATACGAACCCATCACGTTTTTTGTGGTGGCCGTGTGTGTCGCGCTGCGTCTTGGGACGCCGCTGCGTCAGTGGCCCCAGGCAGTGGCAGCATGACCGTGCTGCCGCTGCCCGCTACCGCTCCACGCGAGCGATTGCGTGCTTCACAGGCGCGCGCGCGAGCGACGGTCGTGCAGGTGCTGTTGAACCTCGGCCACGGCGGGATGGAGCGGATGGCGGTCACTCTCGCCACAGGACTCGATCCGCAGCGTTTCCGCGCCGTCGTCGTCGCGCTGGACGAAGGCGGAGAACACGAAGCGCTGCTGCGCGACGCGAGCGTCGAATATCACGTCCTCGGCGGCCGCCGGTTCTGGCAGCCCCGGTTTCATTGGACATTCGCGCGCCTGCTGCGTCGTCTACGACCCGCCGTCGTGCATACGCACCATTTCGGGACGCTGGTCCACAGTCTGCCGGCGGCGTGGCTTGCTCGCGTGCCCCGGCGCGTGCATACCGAGCACTCCTACCAGTATCTGGAGCCACGGCCGGACTATCGCCGCTTGCTCCGCGGGATGAGCGCCACGAGCGACGCCTTCGTCGTGGTGGCTCACTCGCAGCTCGCTTACTACGCGGATTGTGTGCACGTACCGGCGCGGCGCCTGTGCGTGATCCCCAACGGCATCGATACCACGCACTATCAGCCCCGGACGCCGGAGCCTGCCAACGCGGCGCGGCGCGCACTGGGGTTGGCACCCGATGCTTACGTCATCGGAACGGCGGGCCGATTCTTTCCAGAGAAGGATTACGGCACGCTGGTGCGCGGCGTCGCCGCGTTGTTCCAAACCCACCCCCACGTCCAACTGGTCCTGATCGGAGAGGGACCGCAGCAGGCAGCGCTGGAAGCGCTTGTCGCCAGCCTCGGCATCGGGAGCCGAGTGCGCTTTGCGGGATGGCGCATCGATCTCGCGGATGTCTTGCCCGCACTCGACGTATTCGTCCTCAGCTCGCGCAGTGAGGGATTGCCGCTGGTTGCGCTCGAGGCGTCAGCCTGTGGGGTACCGGTGGTGGCAACGCCGGTGGGCGATGTCCCGCAGGTTATCGCCGACGGCCGAACCGGCGTGCTGTTTCCCATCGGAGACGACGCCGCGCTGTCGGCCGCGCTGCGCGCGCTGGCCGACGCCCCGCGCCGTCGTGCGATGGGCCTGGCTGGTCGGGAGCGCGTGGTAGCGCACTACAGCCAGCGAGCCATGGTGGATGCTTATGTGCGGTTGTACGAGGGAAGGGCGGACGTGCGCTGATGTGCGGCATCTGTGGCGCCTTGTCATTGCGGGGCGGGCCGGACGTCGATCCTGCCGTCATCGAGCGCATGCGCGATACCATGTCGCATCGCGGGCCGGACGACGCAGGCAGCTACGTCGATCCAGACCGCAGACTCGGGATGGGACATCGCCGCTTGTCGATCGTGGACTTGAGTCCCGCCGGCCATGGCCCAATGGCGAACGAAGACGGGACGATATGGATCTCGTACAACGGCGAGGTCTACAATCACGCCGCGCTGCGCCAACCACTCGAGGGCGCAGGCCATCAGTTCCGGTCCCGCACGGACACCGAGATTCTGATCCATCTCTACGAAGAGCGGGGACCGGACATGCTGGCGGAGTTGCGCGGGATGTTCGCCTTCTCTTTGTGGGACGCACCGCGACGCCGGCTGCTGCTCGCGCGCGATCGGCTCGGCGTCAAGCCGCTCTACTACACCTTCGCGGGCGGCCAACTCCTGTGGGCATCGGAGATCAAGGCGCTGCTCGCGCATCCCGCGGTCACACCGGAAATCGACGAGCAGGCTTTGTGGCATTATCTCACGTTCGCCGCGGTGCCGCCGCCGACAACGCTGTTTCGAGGGATCCGCAAGCTCGCCGCGGGGCACATGCTGGTGCTCGAACAGAACGGCGCGCCGGAAGTCGTGCGCTGGTGGACGGCGGCGGGTCATGGACTTCCAGTCGGTCTCTCAGCGGACGATGAGCAAGGGCTGGCCGCACACCTGCGGGACACGCTCCGGTCGGCCGTGATCGAGCAAACGATGGCGGATGTTCCACATGGGGTACTGCTGAGCGGCGGCGTCGATTCGAGCTTCATTCTCGCGCTGCTGAGCACGCATTTGGCCGCGCCCGTGCATACGTTCTCGATCGGGTTCGAGAACGCGCCGCATTTCGACGAACGCCGTTACGCGGCTCAGGTGGCGGCTCGCTTCGGCGCCGACCATCGGGAGCTCGTCCTCCAGCCGGCGGAAGTGATGAGCGCGGTGCCCGAGCTCATTTACGGTCAGGACGAACCGGTGGCGGATTGGACGTGCGTGCCGATGCAGCTGCTCGCTCGATCGGTCCGGCAGTCGGGGGTCATCGTCGTCCAGGTTGGGGAGGGGAGTGACGAGCTATTCGCCGGATATCCGCGTTACCGGCGATACGCGTCTGTCCAGCGCCGCTGGTGGACACCGTACATGCGCGTCCCGGTGCCGCTGCGCCGTGCGATCAGCGCTGCGGCGAGTCCGCTGCTCGCGCGAGTGCCCCGCTGGCGCGAGCCCCGCGATCTGCTGCGCCGCGCCGCGCGCGGCGAGCCGCTCTTCTTGAGTGGTGCGGTAGCACACTGGGAGAGTGAGAAGGAGGCGTTGCTGACCCGAGAGGCGCGGGCGCGTTTGCGCCTCGCTCCTTCGAGCGCGTCGCTCGCCATGCGCAATCTGGCGGAATTCGCGGCCGAGCTTCCGCGGAATGGGCGACACGGCGAGAGATACGTCGCCAGCGCAATCGCCTACCAAGACCTCATGGTTCGCCTGCCGGAGCTGCTGCTGATGCGCGTCGACAAGATGACGATGCTGAGCTCGGTTGAGGCGCGTGTTCCCTTTCTGGACCATCGCATCGTGGAACTCGGCATGGCACTGCCGGATCATGTGAAGCTCGGGCCCCGGGGTGATCGCACCAAACACATTGTCAAGCTGGCCGCCGAGCCGCTGCTGGGGGCCGACGTGACCGAACGCCCGAAGAAGGGATTCGACGTACCACTGGCCGATTGGCTGCGGCGCGAGCCGCTGGCGACCTGGGCCAAAGACACCGTGCTGCGATCGCGCCTCATGCGCGGACGGCTGTTTGATTCGGATGCAGTGGGCGCTCTGTTCCGCGAACATGCCGAGATGCGTGCCGATCATGGCTTTCGCCTTTGGAATCTCGTCAATCTGTGCGCCTGGGCTGAGCGCTGGGATGTAGGGGTCGCATGAGGCTGCTGCGGCTGGTCGGCTGGAAGGTGCGCCAACGCTCCCGCCAGATGGTCGACGCGCTGGGAGGCTTCGCGCGTCTCGAGGCGCGTGGGCGGCGTTGGGCGGAGCGGTGGCGAAGCAGCGTGGGAGAGCGAGGGATGCCGCAGTGGCTGGCCCGGGACGGCGCCGGTGCGTTCTGGATTCCGGCGGCATCCGGCAGCGAGTGGGCCCGCGCCACATGGACGCCGGCTGACAAACGCATTGCCGATGGCGCGGCGCGGGGCGTGCTCGACCTCCTGGGTTCCGGCCCGGTACACATCGGGGAAACGCCGTCGTGGCGGCGCGACCTCTATACCGGGTGGGAGTGGCCGCTGCAGCACGCATTCCGAATCGCGCTGCATCGCGGCGATGGCTCCGATATCCGCACGGTCTGGGAGATGTCGCGCGGCGCCTATTTCCTGCCGCTCGCCCGCACATTCTGGCGCTCGGGCGACCCACGCTACCGCGACACCTTCGCGCGTCATGTTGGATCCTGGCCCGCCGCGAATCCCGTCGGCCGGGGACCGAACTGGACCAACCCGATGGAGGCCGCGATCCGCGCCGCCAATTGGGTCCTCGCGTTGCTGGTCTTCGCCGAGGCCGATGGAGTGGCGCCGGCATTCTGGCAGGGCATGCTGGCAAACCTCTTCACGACGGGGCTGTTCCTCGAGCGCTACCCCGAGTGGCATCCCGTCTATCGCGGCAATCACTACGTGGCCGACGGCGTCGGCCTCGCATATCTCGGCGCGCTGTTCCGTGACACTCCGGAGGGACAACGCTGGCTGCGGGCCGGCGCGCAGATCCTGGGATCGGAAATGCAGCGCCAGGTGCATGCGGATGGAACGTCGTTCGAAGCGTCGGTCGGCTATCACCGTCTCGTCGCGGAGCTGTTTGCTTATGGCGGTGAGGTGGTGCGCCGCAACCTTCCCGGCGCGCTTCCCGCTGAGTACGACCGGCGCCTGCAGCGGATGTACGACTTCATCGCCGCTTATCTCCCGGAATCCGGCGAGGCGCCGATAATCGGGGACGCCGATGACAGCCGGCTGCACGCCGTCTCCGCGCAAGGCATGCTGTTCCCCCGGCGGCATCGATTGGGCCTGCCGGTCGAGATCCCTGCCGCGACGGAGTCCGCGTCGTTTCCTCAAGGCGGGTTTTACGTGTTGCGCCACGGTGCCGATCACCTGATCACGCGCTGTGGCGCCGTGGGCCTCGCCGGCGCGGGCAGCCACGATCACAACGATCATCTCTCGTTCGAGCTCGTTGTCGGAGGACGGCGCGTGGTGAGTGACAGCGGCACGTACGCCTACACGCGCGATCTCGCCCAGCGCTTTGCCTTTCGCGGCACCGCCGCCCACAGCGTGGTCCAGGTGGCCAATGAGGAACAGAACCTGATCGTCCCCGAGCGGCCCTGGCGGGTGCTGGCTGATCGCACGCGATCGCGCTGCTTGCGCTGGGAAGTCGGTCCCGACGGCGCACTGTTCGAGGGTCAGCACCATGGATATATGCATCGTCCTTCAGGAGCGATTTGTCGCCGGCGCATCATCGCCCGGTGGCCGGAGCGGCGCTGGCACGTCACCGACGAGATCATCGGAGCGGGTGTAGAGCCGCTGACGTGGCGCCTGCATCTTGCGGCGCTTGAGGTGCGCTGCATTACGATCTCCGCGACCCGGGCCGAGCTCGTGCTGCCGGGCGAGCCGGTCGTGCGCGTCGTGATTACGGCGCCTCCCGGGCTCGAGCTGACATTGGGCGAGTCGCTCGCGAGCGACCGCTATGGAGTGTGTTATGCGCGGCCGTGCGTCGTGATCACCGGACCTGCTGAGCTGCCGGCGCGGTTCGATCTCATCGTTTCCGCACAGGTCGCATGACGCCCTCGAGCGAGATTGGCCGGACGTTCGCAGGCGGGCCGCCGATCGTGTGCTTCGCCAACGACTATCAGGGGGATCCCACCAGCAAGCATCACATCATGCGGATTCTCGCCGGCTACACCGACGTGCTGTGGGTCGAGTCGGCGGGGATGCGGCGTCCTCGCTTTTCCAATCCGCTCGATCTGCGGCGTATCCTCGCGCGACTGCGCCGGTCCACAGCGGGAGTTCGCCGGGACGGCGCCGCGCACCGGCGGTTACACGTCGTGAGTCCGCTCAGCGTGCCGCTCCCGGGACGACGTGCGGCGACACGAGTGAACCGTTGGCTCTACCACCGCAGCGTAACGCGCGCGCTTGCGCGGCTCCGGCTCGATCGACCGCCGCTGCTGTGGGTGTACACTCCAACGGTCGCTCCCTATCTCGCGTCACTGCCGCGAGCGGGTTTAGTCTACCATTGCGTGGATCGGTGGTGGGCCTTTGCCGACTACGATGCGGCCGTCATGCGCGCGTGCCACGCGCAGCTGTGCCGGCAGGCCGATCTGGTGTTCGCGTCTTCGACCGAGCTGCTCGCGGACTGTGAGGGCCACACGTCGCGGGCGCATCTCGTCCGGCATGGTGTGGATTGGGAGCACTTCTCGAAGGCCGCCCTCGCTCCCGCCCCCCGGCCTGCGGACATCGCGGACATCCCGGGGCCGATCATCGGGTTCTTCGGACTCGTGCACGAGTGGATCGATCAGGACGTACTCTGCCGGATCGCCGCGGCGTGTCCCGACGCCACGCTCGTGCTGATCGGGCGGGTGCAAATCGATGCTTCGCGGTTGCGTGCGCTGCCGAACGTCCGGTTGCTCGGTCAACGCCCCTATGAGCAGCTGCCGGCGTACGCCGCTGCCTTCGACGTTGCGCTCGTGCCGTTCGTCAGGAGCGACCTCACCGTGGCGGTGAACCCGATCAAGTTGCGCGAGTATCTGTGCGCGGGGGTGCCGGTGGTGGCGACCGCGTTGCCCGAGATTCAGCTGCTGCGCGATCGGCCGCAGCTGCGGCTCGCGGAGACGCCCGAGCAATTTGTGCTGGCCGTGCGCGGGGTCCTAGCGAACGGGTGGGATCGCGACGCGCGGTGCGCCGCGGCACGCGCCGAGCTCCCGGAATCGTGGCAGGGGCGCTGCGCGTACATGGCGGAACTCGTGCGCCGCCAGCTCGGCGGACGCGACTCACCCCGGCAATGTTGAAGCGCGTGGCATATGGCGCAGCGCTCCGCAGCGGTGCGTTCGCCGCGTTGCGCTGGCTCTACCGCACCCGGGTGCCGATCCTCTGCTATCACAGCATCGTCGCCGACCCCCTCCCGCCTCACGTGGGAGAGCGGGGAGGCGGGCTGCACCTTGTGGCGGAGCGCTTTCGCGAGCAGCTGCGATTTCTCCAGGGACACTATCGCGTCGTGCGATTCGAGGAGATGCTCGACAACCCTTCGCCGCGATCGGTGGTGCTGACATTCGACGACGGCTACGTCGACAATGTGTCGGTGGCGGCTCCCATCCTGGCCGAGTTCGGATTTCCGGCGACGATCTTTCTGGCAACCGATTACCTGGGTACGAGGCTGTTCTGGTGGGACGAGCTCTGTCTGCGACTGGCGGCGCAGGAGGGACGGACTCTCGAGCCAGGGAAGGACTGGGGACGGATGGATCTCACATCGCCCGCAGGCGTCGGCGCCGCGCTGACACGCGGCGACGCCTTGCTGCGCGCCGCCACGCTCGCGGAACGCGCGCGACTCTTCACCCTCCTGGGAGGCGACGCAGCCACAACGACGACACTCGCGAAGGCGCTGCGCCCAGCCACATGGGACGAATGCCGGGCTGCCCCTGAGGGCCTCCGTTTTGGCGGGCACGGAGCAGCGCACCGCCTGCTGGGCGCGATTTCCACCGAGGAGGCCCGGCTCGATGTGGAGTGTTGTGCCAGGACGTTACGCAATGAGCTGGGGACACGCGCCGTGCCGGTATTCTGTTATCCGGCCGGACAGTGGACGAGTGAAGTGCGCGCTGCGCTCCGGGCCGCCCGATTTCGCGCCGCGGTGCTCGCCGGTCCGCTCCGTGCCGACCAGCGCCTAGCGCGGCGCGGCGATGATCCCTTCCTGATCCCGCGCGTGGGCGTGCCCGCCCAATTGAGCGCGGCCGCCTTTGCCGGCAGTCTCGCGGGCGTCCGCAGCATGTTCTCGGCCGCCGGCGAGAGGTGAGCTACCGCAATTCGTGCGCACCCAGGTCCGGGAACAGACCGAGGTACGGAACCCCGCTGATGATGATGCCCGCGTCGATCGCCGGACTGGTGTTCTGTAGTCGCACGTCGCCGATCGATTCATTCACGAACAACGGATCGACCTGCAGATTGTTCGCCCACCCAGCCAGCGTGGCTTGGGCTTGCGCCAGCGAGTAGGACTCGTTCGCCGTGGTGCGAATCACGAGCATCATTTGCTGGCCCGTCGGGACAATGTTGTTGCGTACGATGTTGCCGTTGGCAGTCGCGTTCGGCCACGGGTTGCTGGAGTGGTACAGATCGGATGTGATCGCGTACACGCTGCCGTAGGAGAACCCGGCGTCGTGCCAGAAGATGTTGTTCTCGATGATGTTGTTCTGCACGTTGCCGACATCCTTCTCCAGCAACTGGACGCTTTCGGCACCGTTCTGCCAGAACGTGTTCTGATAGACCTGATTGCCGACTGAATTCTGCGTGAAGCTGTTGAACGTGCGACCCTGCAGGGTGATTCCCTGCGCGCCGCCGCGGAAGATCTCATTGTAGCGGATGATGTTGGCGATTCCATCCACCTCGATGTTCGAGCGGGCGTAATTCGGACCCGAGCCGTTCGCGGTATCGTGGAGTTTGTTGCACTGCACCGTGGTGCGTTGAGCCTTGCCCGAGAGTCCCATGCCCGATGCCCACGGGTTCGAGAAATCGTTCCTCTCGATCACATTGTCGTCGCTCGTGGCCTCGGCGGCGTTTTGGAAGCTGATCCACAAGGCGCCGTGCCCCGCGTAGCTGATGGTGTTGCGGACGATGTGATTGCGGTTTGAGCCGTCCTGGATAAAGATGCCCTCGCCGGAGTTGGCGAGCTCGCTGCCGCTGCGTTCCAGGCGGCTATCCTCGATCCGGTTATCGCTCGCCTGCACCAGGTGAATGCCGTAGCCGGCGTCATGGATGTAGAGATTCCGCAGCCAGATGTTATTGGCTCCGTAGCGCACGTCGACTGCTTCGTATTCGTTGGTCAGCTCGAATCCATCGACCACGATGTGGCTCAAACCGTCCAGCCACGCGATCACCTGGTACTGGCCGCCGGAGATCACCGCGCTCGCGCCGGGCTTCGCCCGGTAGACGATCTTGGCCGTGGCGGTGCCCGATTGGGCCGGATGGATCAGCTGGTTCGTGAATGTCCCGCTGACGAGGAACAAGTCACCCGCCCGCGCCGTCGAGTTGGCCTTGTCCAGCGTACGCCATGCCGTAGCGGCTGTGAGGCCGTCGGCGGCATCATTGCCGCTGGCGCCGTCCACGTAGAAGGTGCGCAATGGGGAGGGCACGCCCGGCGCCACCGTATCCGTGCACATCCCGACGGCCGGCGGTGGCGGCGGAGGTGGAGGCGGCGGGGCCGTGACGGTGATGGTCGATATGCCATTTTTCCCTTCACTCGTCGCCGTTATCGTGGCGATGCCGACCGAGACGCCAGTCACCAGGCCACTGCCGTTGACCGTCGCTGCGCCGGGGGCATTGCTCGCCCACGTCACGACACGACCGGTCAGCGGATTCCCGGCGCTGTCCTTGGGGGTGGCGACCAGCTGGACGGTGCCCGTGCCCACGATGGTGGCCGCACTGGGTGTGACGGTGACGGAAGCCACGGGAACGAGCGTCACCCTGATAGCCGAGGTACCGGTTTTGCCTTCGCTCGTGGCGGTGATGGTCGCGGAACCCGCCGCGACTCCGGTGACAAGCCCGCTGCCGTTCACCGCCGCAACACCAGGCGCGTTACTCGACCAGGTGACGACACGTCCTGAGAGGGGCGTCCCGAGGCTGTCGCGAGGCGTGGCCGTCAGCTGGACGGTGTTCGTCACGCGGATTGTCGCCGAATCGGGTGTGACCGTGACGGTTGCGACGGGCGGCTGTGTCACCGTGATTGCCGCCGTGCCGGACTTCGATTCACTCGTGGCGGTGATCGTAGCGGCGCCTGGACCGATAGCCGTGACCCGACCGTTTCCAGTCAGCGTCGCCACCGAAGCGTCGTTGCTCGTCCACGTCATGACGCGACCAGGCAGCGGATTTCCCGCGCTATCCCGCGCGGTTGCCGTCAGGTTGGTCGTTTGGGCGATCGCCAAACTGGCAGTCCCGGGGCTCACCGTCACCGAGGCGACGGGAATCTTCGAAACTTTAATGTGCCCGTTTCCCTGTTTACCGCCGGTGGTGGCGGTGATCATCGCCGTGCCATCGATCACAGCCGTGACCAGCCCGCTGCTGTTGACGGTCGCGATCGTCGGATCGACGCTCGCCCAGGTTGTGGAGCGCCCGCTGATGATGTTGCCGCTGCTGTCCAATGCGGTGGCGGTGAGTTGCAGCTGCGTGCCGATGAAGAGCGCCGCCGTATCCGGAGGCGCGATGATCACCGTATCGACCGCCAGATCGCGAACCAACACGGTCGCCGTATCGGACGGTGTGCCGGCGAGGGTGCTCACGATGACGAGATAGTCGCCAACCGCAAGCGCCTTGTACCTGCCGTAGTGGACGCGGTCCACGGTGAACGTATCGGTGAGCCCGCCGCCGGTCAGGGTCCAACGCAGCGGCAGATTGTTCGTGTCGCCGACCACACTGATCCCCACGGCGGCCAGATCAACGGCTTGATAGGGGCTTAGGGTGAGATTGTCAGGCGAGACGGTGATGTGATCGAGCGGATGTACCGGTGTCAGTCCCGTGCGGCGCTCGAGATTGCAGGAGAGCAGCGTACCGAACGCGTAGAGCAGGGCCAGGCGACGCGCGAGCTTATACGTGAACGGCATCGTCTCCTCCACAGCGGGCGCGAGCAGGAGTAAAAAAGACCGCCAGCATGTCATGCGCTGGCGGCCCGGCGGGCGTGGCGGTGATCCGCGGTAGCCCCGTAGCTCTGCGTCGCCGTCTTTCGACGGGTATGCTCTGAGCAGCGACTCGACCATCGGGGCAATCCTCGTTCCGCCGCGGACAGCAACGGAGACGGCTCCGTGATCTCAAGTACTTAAATGCGCCGAACGGCATCACGTAGCGATACTAACGTCTCGCATTTCGCAACAATGCGTTGCGTTCTGCTAGGGCGATGCTCGCTCGTGGGCACCGAGGTCCGGAGCGCGACCACTATATGGAACGCCTGCAATGGCGCGTCCCGCGTCGAGGGCGGGGCTGCCGGCCCGTAGCTCGACGTCGCGGCCGGCTTCGTTGACGAACAGTGGATCGGTCTGCTGGTTGTCCGTCCAACCGGGGAGCATGGCGTGAACCAGCTGTGCTGGGTACACCTCATTCGGCGCCCCATTCCGGATCACAAGCAATAACATCTGGTTCGCCGGGAAGGAATTGTTCCGCACGATATTGCCGTTGGTCGTCCCGAGCGACCACGGTCTGTCGGCATGGTACAGTTCGCTGGTGATGGCATACCGCGCACCCTCGGATGAGAACCCGCCGTCATGCCAGAAGATGTTGTTCTCGATGAGGTTGTTCTGAACGTTCCCGACATCCTTTTGCACGAGCTGCACGCTCTCGCCGTGGTTCTGCCAGAACGTGTTGTTGTAGATGTGGTTGTTCGTGGCGTCCTGGACGAAGCCGCCGAATGTGCGGCCCTGAAGGGTGATCCCTTGGGCCCCGTTGGCAAAGATTTCATTGAACCGGACGACGTTGGCAGTGCCATCGATCTCGACGCCAGCGCGCGCGTAATTCGGTCCGCTCCCGTTTGCCGTCTCATGAACCATGTTGCACTGCACGGTGGTACGATTGGCTTTGCCGGCGAGCCCGATACCCGATGCCCAAGGGTTCGAGAAATCGTTATGCTCGAGCACATTGTCATCGCTGGTCGCTTCGGCGGCGTTCTGATAACTGATCCACAACGCGCCATGGCCGCCATAACGGATGGTATTGCGCACGATCCGATTGCGGTTGGAGCCGTTCTGGATGAAGATCCCGTCGCCTGAGTTGGTCGCTTCGCTGCCGATGCGTTCGATGCGGTTGTCTTCGATGCGGTTGTTGCTGGCGGCGGTGAGATGGATCGCCGTGCCGGCGTCATGGATGTAGAGATTCCGGAGCCAGATGTCATGCGCGCCCGCCCGCAGGATGATCGGCTCGCGTTCGTCACGCAGCTCGAGGCCGTCCACGACGATGTGGCTTTGGCCCTCGATCCAGACCATGGTGTCGTAGCGGCCGCCGACGAGCGTCGCCTGCGCACCTGGCTTGACCCGATACACGATCTTCGCGTCCGCCCTGCCCGAGCGCGCGGGATGGATCTGCTCGTGGTTGAACGTACCGCTCAGGAGCACCAAGTCGCCGGGCCGAACCTTGTCGTCGGCCTTCGCGAGCGTGCGCCACGCGGTAGCTGGGCTGTGGCCATCAGCGGCGTCGTCGCCGGCTTGGGCGTCGACGTAAACCGTCCGAGCGGGCGCTGGAAGCGCGGGCGCGATAATATCGATGCACAGTCCGACGGGCGGCGGCGGCGTTGAGACAACAGCGGCCGGGCGAGCCTCGCACGCGCTGACGGCCACGAGCAGCAGACGCGCCGCCCCGCGGGCGGGTCGATTCATGCCGAGGCTTCGAGCAGCGCAGCCACCGCCGGCGCCCGCGCTCGATAATCGTACAACTCGGACGGAGGACCACCGTTGCGGTGTGGACCGCTGCCCGACCAGAGCCCCTCAAAGAGTCGCGCGATGGCGCCGACTTCCTCCGGCTGGGCGAAGAACGCGCCCAGCCGGACCGCTTCCCGTCCGGCGGCGGATTCCCGGCCGGCGATCACGAGTGTCGGGATTCCCATCGCGACCGACTCATACAGCTTCGACGGAATCTGGTAGTCCTGATCCTGCGCCAGCACAATGGCGAGCCCGGAGCGTGCCAAGAGATCGAGCGCCTGGGCCCGTGGCAACACGGGATGCAACGCCACCTGCGCCGCTAGGTCCAGGGTTGCGATCGCGCGACGCGTCGCATCGGCCTGCGCGGGATCTTCCTGGCCGGCGTGGCGGAACATCGTGCCGTCGCACGCCGCTGCCGGATGCTGGTCGATCAACAGACGCAGCGCTTTGAGCACCGGCCCCGCGTCGCGCCCTCCATACAAGGTGCCCAGATGCGCGATGCCAAGGCCCGGAAAGGGATGCGAGCTGCGCGACGGCAGCGTCTCGAGATCGACTCCGTTCGGGATCCAGGTGACCGCGGTATCCGGATATGCAGTCGCCAGCTGATCGGCGAGCTCTCGTGTCGTGGTGAAGACGCCATCGGCCGCGCGGATGACGAGCCGCTCCGCCGCCGCGCCGAGGGCGTTGGCGATGGCGCCGGTGTGCGCCCACGCCTTCGTGACGGGGCGCGCCCACGGATCACGCAGATCCACGATCCAGCGCACGCCCGTGCCCCGGGTCGCCATCCACGCGGCGAGGTGCGTCGGATGGGGCGGACTGGTACTGACGACCACGTCAGGACGAATGCGTCGGATCATGGACCGCGCGCGCCGAGCGGCGCGCAGCGTCCAGCCATATCCCTCGCTCAGGAGATACAGCAGCCCCGATGCTTCGCTGCGCAAGGTGGCGAAGGGCCGCAGCAACGCGGCGCGCGCTCCACCGCGCGCTGACAAATCCGCGCGATGCGGAGGAAGGCGAATCCCGGGAACCGCGCGTCGCAACCATCGGTACAGCTCGGGGACGGACCGACCCCGAGGGCAGAACTCCACGGTGACGGCAGCTGACTTCTGATCCGTGGCTGGAGGAGCGGCAGTGAGAATCCAGGATTGCCAGCCCAGGCTACCGAGGTACTTCGTGAGCCCAGCCCAGCGAAGACCTCCGACCTCGCCATCGGATGGCATGTGATAGCTGATCACCAGCACGCGACGGGCCATGGGCGTACCGGCACGGGTGCAAGAACTGGGCTGTCGGCACGCCTCGGAAGTCCTTACTGCTAGCGATGTTCTCGCGCGTGGCGGCCGCTTACGCCGTTGCTGGGTGTAGCTCGCCTGCTACAACGAAGGGACTAGTTCCCCAGACCCATGGTGCGGACTACCCGACGCGCCATCGCGGTGGGGGCACACTCGCACCGATAGTACTCCCACGCGGCCTCACCCAGCCCGCGCGCGTCCCTGGGGTGGGTCAACAACCCTTCGCATGTCGCCACACAATCGTCTAACGCCGAAAATGCGACGTATTCGCGCCCTGCCGTAAGCGGGGCAGGAAGTACGATGTCCCGCGGGATGCCCTGCGCCACCACCGCTTTTCCATTGGCGAAGTATTCAGGCAGCTTGAAGGCGATCGAGTCGTGCAGCCCCCGCGTGTACACCCCGATCGCTGCCGCGCGGCTCCAGCGCGCATAGGCACCGTGCCGGCTGGGCAGTGGAGAGATGGCGTCGGGACAGAGGCGCTCCGCCACCGCAGTCCTGATGATCCCACCCAAGAAACGGTTCCCGAACGTTCGGCGCAACGCGCGCGCGAGTGAGATTCGCTCATCATTGATGCGATCGACATCTGGACCACCGGCTGCTCCTTCCCACAACCGCGACTGAAACACGATTTTCGGTTCCCGCGTCGCCTCAGGCGGCCACTCGAGGGTCGTCGCGGGCGGGCTGTGCAGGTACGCGCGTAGGCCTCGTGCCGCTCCGCGTCGCAGGAGTGACCAAAGCATCCGGATCGCCATCGCCGGGAGCCCCGGTGGCCGGGAGGCGTAGTTGAGCCCGAATGGGCGAACGCCGGCCGGCAATCGCGTCGGCCAGTAGCTGCGTTTTAAGTAGACGTCGGATTGGCGGAATCCCACAACGTCCCAGAAGTCGGAGCGATCGGCGACATCGATCGTGCACCGGACGGCTGACGTGCCGCAGCGTGCGAGGAGGCGATAGACGGCGCCGTACGCGGGGTCGTGGCGCGGCTCGACCGAGACTGACAACGAAATCTCACCAGACTGCCGCAACGCGATGAGTCCCGTGAGCAGGGTGGAGAGATGGTACAGGTCGTTTTCGGGATGCAGCGCAAGCGTGACGGCGGGCGGTGCACCGGCCATAGGTGTTGCACTCCTGCAACAGGTTCCATAGCGGGGGGGCCGTGATCCCTTCTCCCGCCGTGCGTTCAGGCTCGTAAATCGCCGGGCGGCTCAAGTCCGCATTTTGCAGGCCGTCTAGTCACGACCTCGAAGAGGAAGGATAGAACCGGGTATGGGCACAGCGCTGGGTGCGGTGATGGCCCGACGAGATCTCCTCTGGACGCTCACCTGGCGTGAGATCCGCATCAAGTACAAGCAGTCGGTCATGGGCATGCTGTGGGCGGTGTTGATGCCGACGGTAATCGTGCTTGCGGGCGTCCTGGTGCGTTACGGATTTTCGGTCTTTTCGGGACGACCCCTGGGAACGGCCGATATCGCCTCGGTGAGCGTCCGGGCGGTCCCGTGGGCGTTTTTCGTATCATCGCTGCGGTTTGCCACCACGAGTCTCATCACCAATACGAGCCTCGTCACCAAGGTCTATCTGCCACGGGAGATTTTCCCCTTCGCCGCGATATTGTCGCAGCTGGTGGACTTTGCAGTGGCATCGCTGGTGCTCGTGGTCGTGCTCGCGATCCTGCACGTCGGCGCCAGCGTGCAGCTCGTATGGGTGCCGGTCCTCGTGGCCTGCCTGGTTCTGTTTACGGCCGGCCTCGCGCTGCTGCTCTCGGCCGGCAGCCTCTTCTTTCGCGACGTGAAGTATCTCGTCGAGGTGATTCTCACGTTCGCGATCTTTTTCACGCCGGTCTTTTACGAAGTCTCGATGTTCGGCCTGTGGTCGTCGTGGCTCATGGTGAATCCCGTCGCCCCGATCCTCGAAGGATTTGCCAACGTCGTGGTGCGTCATGCGGCTCCGCCCCTCGCGTGGCTGGGATACAGCGTGGTGGTTTCCGCCGTGACGTTTCTCGCGGGGCTCGCGCTGTTTCAGCGGCTGGAACCCTATTTTGCCGAGAGCGTCTGACGCTCATGTCCGACACCGCGCTCGCCCTCGACGGCGTCTACAAGAAGTTTCGCAAGGGCGAGTTGTACGACTCCCTGCGCGATCTGGTCCCGGCACTCGGCCGCCGGTTGCTGCGGCGGCGCGGGGCCGCGGACAACGGTGGCGCGCCGCTTACGGCGCGGGAGTTCTGGGCGCTCGAGGACGTGAGCTTCGCCGTGCGGCGCGGCGAGGCGTTCGGCGTCATCGGGGCGAATGGGGCGGGGAAGAGCACCGTCCTGAAACTCCTCAGTCGCATTATGCGGCCGACGCGCGGCGCGGTGCGGGTCGCCGGTCGGCTCTCGGCGTTGATCGAGGTGAGCGCCGGGTTCCACCCCGATCTCACCGGTCGCGAGAATATCTATCTCAACGGAACGATTCTCGGCATGACGCGCGCCGAGATCAAGCGCCGCTTCGATGCCATCGTCGCGTTTTCCGGGCTCGAGGGATTTCTCGATACGCCGGTCAAACGCTATTCCTCGGGGATGTTTGCGCGGCTGGGCTTTTCGGTTGCCGCGCACGTCGAGCCGGACGTCCTCGTCGTCGACGAAGTCCTGAGTGTGGGCGACTACCTGTTCCAGCAGAAATGCTTCGATCGCATGAACGAAATCATGACGGGAGGCGCCACCGTCGTCTTCGTGTCGCACAACTTGCGCGCCGTGGCGACGCTGTGCGCGCGCAGCGCGCTGCTGGAGCGAGGTCGGGTCATCGAGATTGGCGCCTCGAACAGCGTCATCCGAACCTACCTGTCGCGGGGCCATGAGGCACGCGCGCTGGAGCCGGAACGGGCCATCCGGATCACGGACGTGTCGATCGCGACGCTGGACGATCCGCGCCTGACGTTCGAGGCCGATGAATTCGCCGACATCAGCATCGAGGTGACGGCGCGCACGACCCATGACGACCTCAGTGTCGTCGTCGCCATCGTGGACCAGAACGACTACCTCGTGTTCGATACCTGCACGCAGCGCCTGGGCGCGGGACCACTCACCATCAAGGCCGGTGAAACCCTGCGCTGCACGTTCCGCGTGCAACTGCGGCTGGCGGAAGGGAGCTACCGCGTGCACGCGTATCTCCATCGCTACGTCACCAACCGGACGTGCGACCGCTGGCTGGCGGCGGCGACATTCTTCGTCGCCGCGACGCCCACGATCCGCGGCGTTGCCCACCTCGTGCCCGAGCTGGTGCACTGTGAGAGCACGCCGTCTGAAAACCTCGACGCGCCCACGGAGCCGGCGCATGCGGAATGAGCGCGGTCTGCGCGCCGGCGATTGGGTCGAGGTCAAGCCGGCAGCGGAGATTCTCGCGACGTTGGATGATCAAGGCCGGCTCGAGTCGCTGCCCTTCATGCCGGAGATGTTGCCCCACTGCGGCCACCGGTTTCAGGTCTTCAAGTCCGCGCATAAGACCTGCGACACCACGCAGAACCTCGGCAGCCTGCGGTCCATTCCCAACGCGGTGCATTTGGTGGGCGTCCGCTGCACAGGCGCCGCGCATGGCGGCTGCCAGGCGGGGTGCCTGCTGTTCTGGAAGGAAGCCTGGCTCAAGCGCGTGGATCAGCCGTCGACGAGTAACGGCACGTCACCCCGCTGCGATGTCGAAACACTCACCCGTGCGACCCGCGTCGCGAACGGCGGCGACACCGAGGTTCGGTATCGCTGCCAGGCCACCGAGCTGAACGCGGCCTCGACGCCGCTCCCGTGGTGGAACGTGCGCGGCTATGTGCGCGACCTCTGGTCTCGCAACGTGCGGCTGGGCGATTTCGTGCGCTACGTGCTGATCGCCGCCTATAACAACCTCATGCGGCTGCATTGGCGACTCCGTCCCTATCCCTCCGTCAGAGGCGTCGCCCGCGACCCGACGCCCACGGCCGTCCTGGATCTCAAGGCGGGTGAGCGCGTGCGGGTCCGGTCTCGGGACGACATCATGCGCACCCTCAACGCCGCTGCGCGCAACCGGGGCCTGTCGTTCGATCCCGAAATGGTGCCGTTCTGCGGCAAGCCGTTCACCGTGCTGCGGCGCGTGGAGCGCATCGTCAATGAGAAGACGGGAAAAATGATCTCCATTCGCGGAGCGTGCCTGATCCTGGATGGCGCTGCGTGCGGTGGCTGCTTGAGCAGCAAGCGGCTCTTCTGCACGCGCAGCATCTACCCATACTGGCACGAGGTCTGGCTCGAGCGAGTCGCGCCATGAAACCGCTCGTCAGCGTGGTGACCGCTGTGTGGAATGGGGAGCGCTACCTCCGCGACTGCATCGAGAGCGTGCTGGCGCAGACTTACGATCATTGGGAATACGTGATCCTCAACAACTGCAGCACCGACCGCACGCTGGAAATCGCGCAGGAGTATGCCGCTCGCGATCCGCGCATCCGGATTCATACCAACGAGCGGTTCGTGCGAGTCACCGAGAACCGCAACACCGCTTACCGGCTGATCTCGCGCGACAGCAAGTACTGCAAGCCAGTGGACTCCGACGACATGATCTTTCCGGAATGTCTGGAGCGCATGGTCGGCCTCGCCGAGCGGCATCCGCGCGTCGCCATCGTGGGCGCGTACGGTGTCTACTCGCAGGCGGACATGGGCGTGTATTGCCGAGGCGTTCCGTACGACGGGAGCGATACCGTGTTGCCGGGTCGCGCGCTCGCGCGGTCGTACCTAGTGGGTCAGGGTCCTGCGGTGATCGGCGCGCCCACCTTCGTGATGTTCCGCGCGGACATCGTGCGCAGCCGCCCGGCCTTCATGAACGAATCCAACATCCACGCGGACTCGGAGTCGTGTCTCGAGTGCTTGGAAGATTACGACTTCGGATTCGTGCATCAGGTCCTCACCTTCACCCGCGTGCGCACGGAGTCCCTGACGACGATCTCGCAGAACCTGAACACCCATCTCCCGTACCGATTGTACGCGCTGCGGCAGTACGGACCCAAGTATCTCACCGACCTGGAGCTGGAAGAGCAGCTCCGCGTGTGCTTGCGAGAGTACTATCGCTATCTGGGTTGGCAGGCGACGAAACGGCGCGGGCGGGATTTCTGGCGGTTCCACCGCGACAAGCTGAAGGCATTGGGGCTGCCCTTGCGCGTCAGCCGGGTCGCTGCCGCCACACTCGGCTACGGCCTCGACCTGCTGCTCAATCCGAAGAGAACGGTCGAAAAAGCGCTACAACGGTTATGAAGCCGAGCTATGTCATCGTTGCGCCGTGGTCGCCCGATTATGGCGGCGGCGTCAACGAGGTTGTCCTCAATCTCTACCGCGCGATCGAGCGGGCGGGCCAGATGACGCCGCTGATCATGCTGAGCGAGCGGTCAGCCTTCCGTCCGGTCCAACGTGCCGTTGACGGCAGACGGACCGTTTACTTGCGGCTGATCTCGCCCTGGTCAGCGGCGCGGCCGCTCACGCGCCTGGTCAAGTGGGTCCTGACGGCACCAGTGGTCCTCGTCACGCTGTTGTGGTTTTCCAGGAGGCGTCGCGTCGTCGCGTTCAATTTTCACTACCCTTCACTCGACGCATTTCCGATCGCCTTGCTGCGAGGTGCCGGCCTGTTCCGCGGCGCGCTGATCCTCTCGTTCCATGGCTCCGATCTGCAAGAGCTATTCGCGGCAGGCCGGCTCGAGCGGTGGCTATGGCGTTTCGTACTGCGTCACGCCAGCGCGGTCGTGGCCTGCTCACACGCTCTCGCAGCCAAGGTGAGCACGTTCGCGGGAACGATCCCGGCGCGGGTGCATGCGATTCACAACGGGGTCGACATCGGGACGCTGATGCGCGAAGTCGATCATTCGGCCAGTCCACCGCCCGCGGTACTGGAGCGCGACTTCATCCTGAGCATCGCGACGTTCGAGCGACAAAAAGGATTGGATGTGCTGCTGCGGGCCTTCGCGCGCGTGCGACGCACGCATCCCCGTCTGAGGTTGGTGCTCGTGGGGCGGTCGGGGCCTGAAGAGAAACGTTTGCGCGTCCTCGCCGTCGAGCTCGGGATCGACGGCGATGTGCTTTTCTACAACGACGTTCCGCACTCGCAGGTGGGGCTGTTTCTCGAGCGCGCCAAGGTGTTTGCGTTGCCGTCACGCGCCGAGGCGTTCGGCATCGTCGTACTCGAAGCGGCCGCATATCGGGTGCCGGTCGTCGCCAGCCGAGTCGGGGGCATTCCGGAGATCGTCGTGGACGGAGAGTCCGGGGTCCTCGTCGAGCCGGGCAATCCGGAGGCGCTTGCCGGCGCGCTCGAGCGCGTACTGGGCGACGACGCGTGGGCACGAGGGCTCGGTGAGCGGCTCCACCGCCGTGTGGCGACCGGATTCTCGTGGGATCGCGCCCATCAAGCCTACCAGGCCCTGCTCGCTTGAAGCGCTGGACGAGCGCCGTCCTGGTTGCGTCACTCTACCTGTTGGAGCTTGCCGCAGTTCTGGCCGCGCTCGCGCTGTATAAGAAGAACGGACGGCCCCTCGGCGACTTCCTGCATCATTCTGCCGGAACCGTGTTTCTCGCTGCCCTCGCGATGATGGCTGTTTCGCTTCCGCTCCTCGTTGGAGCTGTCCGCATCATTCCGCCGCCGCGCGGCCGACTCGTGGCCGCTCCAGTGTTCCTCAATCTGCTGTCGCTCGTCGTCGCATTTACAACCGCGGAGATCGCGCTGCGCCTGCTCTCCAAACGCACGCCCGCCGGTACGACGTTCGGCAGCACGCTGCTATTGCCGCGCAGTTGGCAGCTCGTGGCCGCGAACCATCGGGCTACACTGAAGGGGGCGAGATCGCGCGAAACCTATCTCGTCGCGGATTCAGCGCTCGGTTGGACGATCGGCCCGAACCGCCGCAGCCGAGACTACAACCGTGCCCTGGCGAGGCAGGTTGTGGCGCGGCTGTATCGCGACTCCACCGCACGCGCACTCGCAGACGATGCAGACATCTACTTGAGCAGCGCGGAGGGGATTCGCAGCCCGCGGGTGGGGATGTCATTCGCCCCGACACCGACGCAGCATCGCGTCGCATTGGTCGGCGATTCCTTCACGTTCGGGCTCGAGGTTCCGTACGAAGGGACCTGGGGCGCTCAATTGGAGCACCTCCTCGGCGCACCGTATCACGTCCTCAACTTTGGCGTCGATGGTTACGGTGTGGATCAGGCGTATCTGCGATACCGCAGAGATGTGGCACCGTGGCATCCGCAATTCGTGATCCTGGGGATTATCGATGACGATTTACGCCGCACGATGTGCGTGTACGGCTTCCTCTGTTTTCCCGGCTTCGAGATGCCCTTTGCCAAACCGCGCCTCATCGGTGCGAGACTCGAGCCGGCGAATCTGCCGCTCATCCGGCCCGATTCGATATTCGCCGCGCGATCGATCTCGGAGCTGCCGGCGATTGTGCACGACGGCTCCTACGATCCCGCCGAGTGGCAGTGGCATCTGTACGACCACTCCTACGCCGCGCGACTGGTGCTGACCAGGTTCCGGCGCTGGCCGGCACCCAGACCCACGATCACCGAGCAGGCGATGGACGACGTGAATGGCGCGGTGATCCGCGAGTTTCTCAGGCTGGCGCGGCAGAACGGGAGCACGCCGCTGGTGGTCTTCTTTCCTTCTTTAACGGAGTTCCTGCCAGGTCATCACGCCGGACCAGGGGATGCCATACGGCTCATGGAGGCGCAACACATCCCGTACGTCGACATGACCGCGTGCGTCCGTCGCGTGCCGGCGGAGCGCCGTTTCGTGACGCTGCACTACTCGGCGGCGACGAACGCCGCTATTGCGACCTGCTTGCGCGACGAGATTGGGAAGCCGGTGCGGTGAGCAGACTGCGTTGGCTGATGAGGGACGCGGCGAGATAGTCGGCGAACACGCCATTCGCTGCCGCGGAGAGGTGCCAGTCGCCCGGACTCACGCGCAACGTCGCGCCGGACGCCTCGAGCTGCGCCGTCGGATCGAGGAACGCGATGCCGGCCGAGTCGCAGAAATGTTTGACCGCGCTGATCACCTCCGCCTGCGGCGGATAGATCCGATTCTGCTGGTCGAACCCCGCGGACGTCACTACCAGCAAGCGGCTGCCGCGGTGATCGACATCGCGGCGTATCCGCGCGATCTCCTGGAGGCCGGCATTGAGGGACGCGATCGAATCCGAGCGCTGCGGCAATCCGCCGCGGTCGACACGGCGATGCTGAATTCTGTCGCGAATCTTGCCACGCAGCTCGTTCGCGGCCTCGAACAGATAGGCACCGAGATAGAAATGCGTCTGGAGCCAGAGGTCGACGGCGGCGGCGCGCGGCCGAGAGAACCGCGAGGCCACCAACCCGCCGTTGACAATGCGCACGTTCGGTCCAAACGACTTCCGGACCACGAAGTCGTGTAGCGCCGTGAACGGATCGCGCATGCGGTCGATGCCGCCGGCAAAGACGCCGAGAATCACGAGCTGAGGGTCGAGTCGCGGCAGCAGCTCCTCGGTGAGATCCCGGATTTGCGCGAGGCCATAGGCCGGCACGCCCGCATTGATGACGACCAGCGAGGGCGCGGGCCAGCGCTGCTGTAGCGTGTGCTCGAGGTGCACGGGCCAGGTGTCTTCCCGCGGAATGCCCACTCCGAACGTGAAGGAATTGCCGACGGCGAGGACACGAATCGTTGCTCGCTGCAGCTCGCCGAGCGGGCGATCGCGCAGGCCGTCGGCGTTCGTCTCAAAGCGCATGTCACCGAACGTGCCGCGTCGCACGACGCCCGAATAGTTGGGAGCGAGCTGAAAGAGCCGCCTGGGATGCGGGGCAATCGCGCCCGGGAACGCGTTGCCGTTGACCGCGACGAACCCCGGTCTCGGCAGCACCAGCCGGCAGACGGCTTCACCACCGAGTAGCGCGATGCCGAGCGAGACGGTGGCGAGGACCCACCTCATCGCCAGGTGACGACCGCCTTGCGCGCGTAGAAGGCCTCGGCGAGTCCCTCCGGGGCGCCTGACTCTACACCGCGCAGGCGCATGAGCCCGTGAAACGTGTCCGCGGTGAACCACCGCTTGCGACGCTGCGTCGGAAACGCCGCGTGGAGCAGCCGGAACTTCTTCTTCGCCACGGATTCGGTCAGTGGCACGAACAGGTTGGGCGTGCCGAGATCGCCATCGTACTTGGGAGTTTCATATTCGAGGATCAGGTGCGCGCGAAATGTGTTCCACGTGAGGTCTGATATTACACGATGGTCCTGATGGCGGTCCTCGCGCGTGTGCGTGAAGATCACATCGGGGGAGACAGTGGGTGCCAGCGCCTCGAAGGCGTCCTTGACCTGCCCGCCGACGTAGGGAAAGTAGCCGTCGCGAAAGCCGTGGACCTGGATCTCCGCCCGAGCGCCCAGGAATAACCGAGCGCTGCGGCGCGCTTCGGCTTCCCGCGGACCACCGGCACCGCTCAACACCACCCAGTGGCAATCGACTTTGCGCGACGCCAGGAGTGAGAGCAGCGTCCCGCCACACCCAATCTCGATGTCGTCCGGATGCGCGCCGAGGCAGAGCACCTGCAGCTTGCCCTGCTTCCCGGGCAGCAGCGTAATCACGCCAGCTGGGCCTGGGGCGTCCGGCCGTTGGCTCGCCCCCCCCAGACTTCCCAGGGAGCCTTCCCTCGGGCGTACAGATCCTCGAGCTGCTGTTTGTCCTTGAACGTGTCCATGCAGGCGAAGAAGCCGTCGTAGGGGTAGGCGAGCAGCTGCTGGGCTGCCATCAGCCGCTGGAACGGCTCCAGCACGAGCTCCTCTCCGTCGCGCATGTAGTCGAAGATCTCGCGATGGAACAGGAAGTACCCGCCATTGACGCGCAGCTGGGTGTTCGCGATCGCCGTGATTCCGTTGACCAGGCCGTCCCCGTCGACGGAGACGGCGTGGTAGCTGAGGTTCGGCCGCGGAGTCACCAGATTGGCGATCTTGCCGCACCGCTGGAAATGCTCGATCAGCGTCGGCAGGTGCAGGTCCGTCAGGCCGTCCGCGTAATTCGCGAGGAACGTCTCGTCGCCCTCGAGGTAGGGCTCGGCGGCCCTGAGCCGCTGGCCGATGTTCGAGTTGACGCCCGTATCGGCGAACGTGATCCGCCAGTCCGACATGTCGGTGTTCATGAGCTGGACGGAGCGTCCTCGCCGGTCGCCGCCGACGCCGGTCAACACGAAGTCGTTGGAAATCGTCTCCTCGTAACTCAAGAAGTATTTCTTGATCACGTCGGCGCGATAGCCGAGGCACAGGATGAAGTCTTTGTGGCCGTAATAGGCGTAGTACTTCATCAGGTGCCAGAGGATGGGCCGGTACCCGATGGGCACCATCGGCTTGGGAATTTCTTCGCCCGCGTCGCGGATCCGCATGCCGAGCCCGCCGCAGAAGATCACGACCTTCATGGTGTCACCGCCGGGACGCGCCAACGCAGGTCCGCGTCGAGCCGGCCCTCGGCGTCCAGGCGCTGGATGTGTTTGATGCGCAGATAGCGATCGCCTGCGAAATCGGCGCTCGTCAGGTCCCCGTCGCGATAGCCGTGGTACAGCTGTTCGACGCCCTCGCGCACGGTCCAGCGCGGCCGGAATTCCGTGAGTACGCGCGCCATCTTCGAGCAGTCGACTCGGTAACAACGCGGATCGGGACCACCACCGGCCGCGTAGCGGACGCGGCACCCTGGAACGACCGCTTCGACCATGGCGGCGATTTCACGGACCCTGAGGTTGTCCTCGTTGCGACCGACGTTGAACGCGTGGTTGTGGACCCGCTCGCGCGGCGCATGCAGGACCGCGATGAAGGCGCGCGCGATGTCCTCAACGTGCACCAGCGGGCGCCACGGGGTCCCGTCGCTTTGGATCAGCACATCGCCGGATGTGAACGCCGACCCGACGAGGTTGTTCACCACGATGTCGAGCCGCAGGCGCGGCGACACGCCGTAGGCGGTGGCATTGCGCAGGTAGGTCGGACTGAAGTCGTCGCTCGCGAACGGCCGCAGGTCGCGCTCCGCGAGCACCTTCGATTCGCCATACGGCGTAATCGGATTGAACGGCGACTCCTCCGTCAGCATCTGGTCACCCGCGACGCCGTAGAGGCTGCACGACGACGCGAACAGGAAGCGGCGCACACCCGCGTGCTTGGCCGCCTCCGCCAGGCGCACCGTCGCGCGGTGGTTGATCTCGTAGGTCGCGTCGGGATTCAGGTCGCCGAGGGGATCGTTGCACAGGGCGGCGAGATGGATGACCGCGTCGAAACCGCGCAGCTGCTCCGGCTCGACATCCCGCACGTCCATCCGCAGCGAGGGGAAGTCGCGGTCTGGCGCGCCGAAGGTGCACTCTTCGAACAGATAGGTGTCGCAGCCGACGACGTCGTGGCCGGCGGCGCGCACCATGGGTGCGAGCACCGACCCGATGTAGCCGTTGTGACCCGTGACGAGGACTCTCATCCGGCGACCGACGCCTCGGCTGCGTGTTCCGCGACAACGAGGGGAGTGCCGTCATCGTAGGTGTGACAGAGATCTTCCGGCAGGTGCTGGAGATCGGTGGCGCTCAGGTAATCGCGCATTGACGTCCCAGTGCACTCGGAGTCGATGTTCGGCGCGCCGCGTCGAGCGCACACGTCATCGTAGTTGACGGTCCGGAAGTCGATGCTGAAGCGCGTGCGGCCGGAGTCATTCGGCACGGTCGAGTGCAGCTGCGCACCGGAGAAGAGAATCAGTCCGCCGACGGGCGGAACGAGCCGGATCTGTGGGTCCAGCTCGATCGGTTCTTCCGGCTTGGGCTGCTTGCGGGTGTCGGTCTTGACGTGCTTCGCCGCCTCCACACGGCTGGTGCGGTTCCACTCGTCGTAGTTGTACTCGCGCGAGCCGTTGCGGATCGGCTGGCTCCAGTAGCGCGGATGAAACGCCATGCCGTTCGACGGCTGGATGTCATAGATCGGCATCCACCAGTTGATCTGGTTGAAGGGCGCCGAGTACCAGGTGTCGCGATGCGGGTGGAACGCGTAAGCGATCCCCGACGTGAGATAGTTCTCGCTGGTCGCCGTGCGCATGCGGGGGACGTCGAAATACGTCCTCATGGGATCGCACCCCAGCTCACTCAGGATCCCCTGGATGAATTTCTTGGAGTCGGGGTGGTGAATGAATCTCGGCTTGAGATCCGCGAGCAGCGCGGCGTACTCCTCGACCGGCATCACATGCTGGGCGAGCTCGGGATCCCGCCGGCCGAACGCCTGCTGGATCAGCGTGCGCGCCAACTCCACGAGCTGGAGCGCACTCGGCAGCGGCGAGTACACGAAGAGATCTCCGGCATACAGGCGCTCGCGCCGGGAGTCGTCGTCCAGGGTGCGATCGAGGAACACCGCGGTCATAAATCCTCCTTGAGCAGTCCACGCGCTGCCACGCGGTCAGCCGCATGGCGGATATCGACGAACGGCAGCCCGGCACGCTCGGCGATGTCGAGCAGACTGTGGCGGCCATCTGAGAGGTTCAGCACCCACAGCATGGCCATCTCGTTGAATTTTTCCGTCGACTGTCCCCCCACGGGCGAGTAGAGCCCGCGTCGGCCGAGCTGCGGCTCGCCCTTGGGGGAAAGGTTCAGGTAGGTGGCGTTGCCTTCGAGGACGTCGAAGATGGAGCGACACGTCGCGTACGAACGCGCGAGTGACTCCGGACGCACGAAGTCGAGATTGTCGGCCGACGTGTGGTATTCGGGATAGCGAGCGTACGGCGTGCGCGACAGGCAGCCGACGGCGAGATCGTAGCCGGGCGAGCAGTACTGGCGCTCGTCGTAGCCGTAGGGCGTGAACGGCATGACCTCATAGGGGTCACCAGAATCGCGCAGCACCTGCGCGACCGCGCGATCGATTTCGGAATCGCCCCGCCGGCTCTGCTTGTAGTGGATGTGGCCGGCATCGCCGACACTCGCGAGCACGAGACCGTGCTTGATCCGGCTGACTGCCGGTTCGTTGCGTGCGAGCCAGGTAATCGAGCCGATCGTGCCTGGAATGAACACGAACCGGTACGTGTAACGGCGCCGCTTTCCTTGCTGCGCTTCCGCGAGCAGACTCTGAGCGAGGAACGTCGCGACCACGACACCGGAGAGGTTGTCGTTGCACAGCGACGGATGGCAGGCGTGGCACGAGATCAAGATCTCGCCGGCCGAATCCTCTGCGCCTGTAATCGCGAGCTCACCGTAGGTGAGATGCCCGGGCTTGAGCGTCGTGTCGATCCGCACCTCGTACTCGTCCTCGGGCAGGGCATCGAGCTGTCGCTGCGAAACGCAGAAGCCCCACGCCTCCGCGTAGTAGGACGTGCGATAGGGAATCCAGTCCGGATGTTCCGGCAGTGTGAAGCAGTGCGCGCGGAGCTCCGCCAGCGAGACGGTTCGGTGGATCGGGATGCTGTAGTTGAGCACGTGCAGGTTGGAGCTTTGGAAGTCGATGACCCGCTCGCCGCGCGAATTCTTGACGTACGCATCACGGATGTTCCATTCGCGCGGGACGGCCCAATCGAGCACCGGTGTGCCGGTCGGAACTTCATGCACATCGAGCGGCACGATCCTCCGCAGGCGGCGCAGCGTCTGCCGGAACCCGTCGCCGGTGATGCTGCGACAGATCGGATAGAGGTCGGCGATGAGTGCGTGCATCGCCCGGCCGAGATCCGGTATCTCGGCAGCCGGCCGTGAAGCGGTGCCCGGAGCGCTGGGCCAGAGTACAGGTGCGGCGGCTATGCCGCTCATGCGGGCACCAGCTGGTAATCGGGGTACATCCGGTCGCGTTCGAGCAAGATCGGAGCGTCGACGGGCCACTCGATCCCGAACGCCGGATCGTCGTAGCGAATGCCGCGTGCCGCTTCCGGTGCATAGAACTCGGACATCTGATAGAGGACTTCGGTGTCGTCCACGAGCGTCTGAAAGCCGTGCGCGCAGCCTTCGGGGATGTAGAGCGCGGCCCCGTTCTCGGCCGAGAGCTGGACGCCGACATGGCGATACACCGTCGGTGAGTCGGGACGCAGATCGAGCGCGACGTCCCAGATGGCGCCGCGGGTGCAGCGGATGAGCTTCGCTTCGGCGTGTGGCGCCGTCTGGTAATGCATCCCGCGCAGCGTGCCGCGGCGGCGATTGAACGACGTGCTGCACTGGACGATCGGCACCTTCAGACCGTGTGCGGCGAACTCGCGCTGGCAATAGCTGCGCGCGAACCAGCCGCGCGCGTCCTCGTGCCGCTCAGGCTCGATGACGAACGCGCCCGGAAGCGCCGTCGCGTGGATAATCACGCGATCACCTGCACATCGGGGATCGGGACGACGAAGCGGCCGCCCCATTCACGGATATAGTCGAGCTGCGCGACGATTTCGCGCCGCAGATTCCAGGGCAGGATCAACACGTAATCCGGGCGCGTTTCCGCAATTCGTTCCGGCGGGTAAATCGGGATATGCGTGCCCGGCAGATACCGGCCGTGCTTGTAGGGGTTGCGGTCCACCGTGTAATCGAGGAAGTCGGTGCGGATACCGCAGTAGTTGAGCAGCGTGTTTCCCTTGCCCGGTGCCCCGTAGCCCGCGACCTGCTTGCCCGCTCGCTTCGCGTCGACCAGGAACGCGAGCAGCGTGCGCTTCGTCTCGCGCACGCGCTCGGCGAAGTCGGCATAATACGCGAGGTCGTCGAGTCCGATGTCGGACTCGCGGGCGCGCATCGCTTCGAGACGGCGCGTCGGTTCGCGCGCGAGATCCCCGGCATGGCAGACGTAGAGCCGCAAGGAGCCGCCGTGTGTTTCCAGCTCCTCGACGTCGTAAATCATGAGCTCCTGCGCCGCGAAGATGCGCGTGGCCGAGAGCAGCGAGAAATAGGAGAAATGCTCGTGGTAGATGGTATCGAACTGATTCTCGGCGACGAGACGGACGAGGTGCGGAAATTCGATCGTGATGACACCGCGCGGGGCGAGCAGGATCTTCATGCCGGCGACGAAATCGTTGACGTCGGGTACCTGCGCGAGCACGTTGTTGCCGATCAGCAGATCGGCTCGACCCCTAGCGGCGACCCGGCGCGCGCTCTCTCGGCCAAAGAACTCGGTCAACGTCGGCACGCTGCGCTGCATGGCGGCGCGCGCGACGTTGGCGGCCGGCTCGATGCCCAACACCGGAATCCCGCGCTGGACGAAGTATTGAAGGAGATACCCATCGTTGCTCGCGACCTCGACGACCCGACTGCCCGCCCTCAGGTCGAGCTCCTCGATCATGCGCTCGGTGTAGCGGCGCGCATGCGCCAGCCAGCTGTCCGAGTAGGAGGAGAAGTAGGCGTACTCCTCGAAAATCTCCCTGGCGCTGACGTACTGTTGCAGCTGGACGAGGAAGCAGTGGTCACAGACCCAGACGTGGAGCGGATAAAAGCGCTCCATCGCGTTCAACTGGTCGGCGCGCAGGAAGCTCTCGCACAGCGGCGACATGCCGAGGTCGACGAAGGTGTGACGGAGGGTGGCACCGCACGAGCGGCAGACGGCGTTGCGCTCGCCACGCGCGGGAAGCTGGTCGGTGGAGCGCGCCAGCTGCCGCGGCGGATTGGTGATCCGAGCGGCCGAGAGGGCGGCGTTGGGATCCATGACGCCCTCGCAGCAATGCACGAACCGGACCAAGCACACGCCGAATTCAGCCGCATAACTCGTTGCCGGATCAGCGGCTCCGGAGCCGCCTCGGCATCGCGACGCGCGCAGCGTCGAGGTGTTGCATGAGCACCACACACGCCGACGTGGTCGTTGTCGGCGGCGGGATCATCGGTCTCGCCACGGCGATGGCACTGTTAGAAGACAGTCAGCGACCGGCATCCGTGGTGGTGCTCGAAGCCGAAGACCGCCTCGCTGCTCACCAGACAGGTCACAACAGCGGCGTCATCCATTCGGGACTCTACTATCGACCTGACTCGCTGAAGGCACGGCTCTGTCGTAATGGGAGAGATGCGTTGTACCGGTTTTGCGAGGCGGCGGATGTGCCGCATCGCCGCGTTGGCAAGCTCGTCGTCGCGACGCGGCCGGAGGAGCTCTCGCGGCTCGATCAACTCGAGGCACGGGGCCGGGCGAATGGTCTCGGCGGTCTGCGGCGCGTTACTGCGGTCGAGCTGCGGGAGCTGGAGCCTCACGTCGCCGGCGTGCAGGCGCTGTGGGTCGAGGAGACGGGCGTCGTGGACTTCGCGCGCGTCGCGACGGCATACGCCGGTCGCGTGGAAGAACGCGGCGGGACTGTTCGCACCGCCGCCCGCGTGTTCAAGGTGAGAGAGGAGGGCAGCACGGTCGTGCTCGAGACCACGGCGGGCGATTGGTCGGCATCGTTGCTGGTGAATTGCGCAGGGCTACAAGCCGACCGGGTCGCTCGTCTCAGCGGCATCGATCCGGGCGCGCAAATCGTGCCGTTCCGCGGCGAGTACTACGAGCTGGCGGCGAACCGTAATGATCTCGTCCGCCACCTGATCTACCCCGTGCCCGATCCGGCGCTGCCATTTCTCGGCGTCCATGTGACGCGGGCGATCGATGGCAGCACGTATCTTGGCCCAAACGCTGTGCTCGCGCTGGCGCGCGAGGGTTACCGGCGCCGCGACATATCAGTCCGCGACGTGGGCGCGATGCTTGCATTCCCCGGCTTTTGGCGCATGGCGGCGCGCCATTGGCGCACGGGAATCGCGGAGGTGGGGCGCTCACTCAGCAAGCGACTCTTTGTGCGCGCGGTGCAGCGACTGGTCCCCGCGATTCAGGAATCCGACATCGAGCCGGCGGGGAGCGGCGTGCGAGCGCAAGCGATCGATCGATCCGGCGCGCTGCTCGACGACTTCCGAATCGTGGAGGACGCGCGGTCACTGCACGTGCTCAATGCGCCTTCGCCCGCCGCGACCGCATCGCTAAGCATTGGCCGCTACCTCGCCAAGCGGGTGTTGCAGCGGCGCCACAGTTCGTAGACGTGGCGGGCCGCGGCTCTCGGGCATTTCGGTGCGCTACCCGGTACGGATTTCGCTGCCGTAAGCGGCGTGCCCGCGCCACAATACATCCTCGGGCTTTCGGCCTATTACCACGACAGCGCCGCCTGCCTGTTGCGCGACGGCGCGATCGTCGCCGCCGCGCAGGAAGAGCGTTTCACTCGTAAAAAAGGCGACGCGGCGTTTCCGGCGCACGCCGTCACCTATTGTCTGCGAGAGGCCGGGATTCGCCCTCCCGACCTCGCCTACGTCGGCTTCTACGACAAGCCGCTCCTCAAGTTCGAGCGCATCCTCGAGACGTATCTGGGGGTCGCGCCACGCGGGTTCGCCCAGTTCCGCATGGCCGGCCCGATGTGGATGAAGGAGAAGCTCTTTCTCGATCGTGAAATCCGGAAAGCGCTGGACTACGACGGTGAGCTGCTGTACGCCGAGCATCACGAGTCGCATGCCGCGAGTGCGTTCTTCCCGTCGCCGTTCAAGGAGGCGGCGATCCTGACAATGGACGGGGTAGGCGAGTGGGCGACCGCGTCGTTTGGCGTGGGGAAGGACAACGACCTCACGCTGCTGCGCGAGCTCTCCTACCCCGATTCGCTTGGACTGCTGTACTCGGCGTTCACCTACTACACGGGTTTCAAGGTCAACTCGGGCGAGTACAAAGTCATGGGCCTGGCGCCCTACGGCGAGCCGAAGTACGTCGATGTGATCTACCGCGAGCTCGTCGATCTGCGAGAAGACGGCTCCTTCCGTCTCAACCAGAAGTACTTCAACTACCTCACCGGTCTGACGATGACGAACGGCGCCTTCGACCGGTTGTTGGGTGGGCCGCCGCGTGTACCCGAGTCGCCGCTCACGCAGCGCGAAATGGATCTCGCTCGCTCGGTGCAGGACGTCTGCGAGGAGATCATGTTGCGCATGGCCCGCACGGCGCATCGCGAGACGGGTCGCGACAATCTCTGCCTGGCTGGCGGAGTCGCGCTGAACTGCGTCGGCAACGGCCGGCTGCTCCGCGAGGGGCCGTTCAAGGACCTCTGGATCCAGCCCGCGGCCGGCGACGCCGGTGGAGCGCTTGGCGTCGCGCAGCTCATCTGGCATCGCTACTGCAAACAGCCGCGTCGGGTCACGCCCGGGCGGGACGGCATGCAAGGCTCTTACCTCGGGCCCAGCTTCTCGCCGGACGAAATCGAACAGTTCCTGCGAGAGATGGGGACACCGTGCCAACGGCTCGAGCGCTCTGAATTACTCAGGCGGGTCGCCGAGTTGCTCGCGGCGGAGAAAGTCGTGGGCTGGTTCGATGGGCGCATGGAGTTTGGCCCACGCGCCCTGGGCTCGCGCAGCATCCTCGGCGATCCGCGCAGCCCGCGCATGCAGGCGCAGATGAACATCAAAATCAAGTTTCGGGAGGGATTCCGGCCCTTTGCGCCGAGCGTACTGGCGGAGCGCGCCCAGGACTACTTCGAGCTCGACCGCGCATCACCGTACATGCTGCTGGTCGCGCCGGTGCAGAAGAGCCGCCGCATTGCGAGGAGTCACGCACATCGACTACACGGCTCGAGTGCAGACCGTGCACCGGGACACCAATCCGAACTATTACGATCTCATCGCGGAATTCGAGCAGCTCACCGGTTGTGGGGTCCTTGTCAACACGTCGTTCAACGTGCGCGGCGAGCCGATCGTCTGCACGCCGGAGGACGCGTACCGCTGCTTCATGCGGACGCACATCGATGCACTGGTGTTGGGGTCGTTCCTGCTCAGCAAGGAGGCGCAACCGGAGTGGCAGGAGGGAGACGCATGGCGCAAAGAGTTCGTGCTCGACTGACGGCTTCGGAGGGACGGCGATTCGCCTGTACGGTCGGCGCCGCGTTTCTGGTGTTCGCGGGAGTGGCGCGGTGGCGCGGCAAGATCGACGTCGCCGCAGTCCTGGGCGGCGTTGGCGGCTTCCTGATGGTCGCCGGGCTGCTGGTGCCCGCCCGGTTGGGACCGGTGTACCGAGGATGGATGGGATTGGCGCACGTGCTGTCGCGCGTCACGACACCCGTGTTCCTCGCGGTCCTGTACTTCGTGGTGATTACGCCGTCTGCCTTTCTGGTACGGCTCGCCGGCCGGAATCCACTGGGGCGTCACCGCGGCGCGACGACGTATTGGGTTACGAGAGATCGGATGCCCTCGCCCGATCAGATGGAACGGCAGTTCTAAATAACAGGATAGAGACGATGCCTCGAATGGCACTGTGGCGGCAAATGTGGTCGTTCCTGCGGGAGCGCAAGAAGTGGTGGCTCGCGCCAATCATCGTGGTCATGCTGGTGGTGGGGCTGCTGCTCGTCTTCGCCCAGGGGTCGGCGCTGGCGCCGTTCATCTACACGCTGTTCTAGCTACCAGGCTCCCTGCTTCCCCATGATCACGGGAAGTGTGCGCAGCATGATGCGGAGATCCTCGGCCATCGAGCGCCTCTGGATGTATTCGAGATCGTACCGGAGCTTTTGGCGCACATCGTCGATCGACTGATCGTACTGCTGATTGATCTGGGCCCATCCCGTAATCCCCGGACGCACCTGCTGGCGCAGCTGATACCCACCGATCTGGCCACGCATCCTGACGAAGATGCTGGGCTGCTCGGGGCGCGGGCCGACGATTTCCATGTCGCCGAGGAGCACGTTGATGAGCTGGGGTAGCTCATCGAGCCGGTACAGACGCAGCATCCGCCCGATTGGCGTCACGCGCGGATCGTCGGGGGTCGCCCACATTTCGGCGTCGGGGCGATGGCCATTGGGCACCATCGTGCGAAACTTGAAAATCCGGAACGGCTTGCCGCCGACATCGGTGTTGCGGAATTGCCCGCCAGCCGGGACGCGGCGCCGATTGATGCCAACCCTCGTCTGGGTGTAGAACACCGGGCCGCGAGAGGTGAGTTTGATGGCGACGGCGATCACCACCATGATCGGCGCGACCAGCAGCAACGCGACCGCCGCCACAACGACGTTGAGGGCGCGGCGCGTCTCGTCGACGGGAGGCAGTCGCTGCGCGACGGGAGGAAATGCACGCCCCGCGCGGCGCGGTCGTTCCAACGGGAATGCTGCGGTCGCCATGCTACGAAGCTCCGGGTGTCGTTGCCGGTACAGCAACGCAGGCACCGTGCCCCCGCTATAAGGCGGGAATTGCGGTGCGCGCGCCTGCTTTGTCGCAGCGTGGCGACGAAAATTGTCGAAGCTTGCTACAGCGCGATTAGTTCTGCGGCTCGGAGATCAGCAGTTTCCGATCGAGACCGTGCCGCTCCATCAACCGGTATAGCGTCGTCCGATCGACGCCCGCGGCGCGGGCCGCGCGGGACATGTTGCCGCCGGCCTGCGTGAGGAGCTGGGTCAGGTAGTGCAGCTCGAACTCCGCGACCAGCCGATCGCGGGCGGCATAGTACGGTTCGTCGGTGCTGACCTCGGGGGGCGTCCAGGCCGGCGCACCCACCAAGTCCTCTGCCGGTCGTTCGCCGAGGGCGGGGATGTCCTCAGGCGCGATCTCGGCGCCCGGCTCGAGCAAGACCACCATGTGCTCGATGACATTCTCAAGCTCGCGCACGTTCCCTTTCCACGGCCGCGCGCGCAACGCGCGCACGGCGGCTTCCGAGAACGTCGGCAACGGCGTCGCCGCGCCGCGGTGGCGCGACCAGTACTGTGACAGGAAGTACTCACTGAGCAGCTTGATGTCTGATGGCCGCTCGCGCAGCGGCGGCACGTGGATCGGCACGACGCGCAACCGATAGTAGAGATCCTCGCGCAGCACCTGGGCCGCTACGGCCTCTTCGGGATTGCGATTCGTGCACGCAATGAACCGTACGTTGACGACCGCATCGGTCGATTCGCTGCCCACACGGCGCACCACGCCGTCCTGAATCACCCGCAGCAGCTTCGCCTGGATTGGTTTGGTCATTTCGACCAGCTCGTCCAGGAGGAGCGTACCGCCGTTCGCGACTTCGAGCAGACCGGGTTTGTCGCGCACCGCGCCGGTGAACGCGCCCTTGCAGTGGCCGAACATTTCGGACTCGAGCAAGGCCTCGGGCAGCGCGGCACAGTTGACGGCGACGAGCGGACGGCTGCTGCGGCGGCTGTGCCGGTGGATGAATTGCGCGATCAGCTCCTTGCCGCAGCCGCTCTCGCCGGTGATGAGCACCGACGCATCGGTGGGCGCGACCCGCCGCGCCAGATCCATCGCGCGGCGGAATGAGGGCGCCGCGCCGAGCACGGTGATGACGTCGCTGTTGCCATGCTCGAGCGTGAACGCGAGACGCTGCGCATGCGATTCCCGCGCCACCATCACGGCGTGGGCCGCGCGGCCGATCAGAATCTGGAGATGGGTTGCGGAGAAGGGTTTGGGAAGGTAGTCCCAGGCTCCGGCGCGCAGCGCCTCCAGGCTCGTGTCGACGCTGGGATTGCCGGTGATGATGATCGCGATCGTTCCCGGATTCGCCTCCAGCACCGTGCGCAGCAGCTTCATCCCAGATACTTCGCTCATGTACAGATCCAGCAGGACGATGTCGAACTGGGAGCGTTTGAGGAGGTCGCGGGCTTCGTCGCCGCGGCCACAGACGCTGACTTGATAGCCTTCGTACTCGAGGATGCTGGAACAGCTCTCGCGCAGCGTTCGCTCGTCGTCGACGATCAGGGCGCGAACGGTCGCTTTGAATTCCGGAGTGAGCTGCGGAATGCCGATGGTGTCCGATCCGTGTGATGTTTTGCTCTGAGTCGTGCGAACAGCCATGGGAATCGTTTCCCCGTGCCCAGATCGGGCGTTGACGTTCAGCTGATCTGCTCAGTCCGAGGGCCTAATGGCACGGATCGGGCCTGAGCCGGGGCCGCGAGCGACTGCTCGAAATGTCGTGCAGCAACAACGACTTATGCTCGGCGGCCAACGGACGTGATGTGACGGCGTGACACATCGTTGCTATACAACACCCGACTGTGGCAGAGGTGCCACAGTCGAGCCTCTCCCACACCACGGCATGCTTGAACAGCCGCAGGTACTGACCTTGCGGTATGAGCGGCCGTGTCTGACCTCCGCACTACCGT
>WNFC01000151.1_pt1 | contig 94954 bp, 82 predicted proteins | sample 5400541 | NCBI WGS metagenome assembly WNFC01 (sample SAMN13153342, study PRJNA577476) | soil metagenome | isolation source: 120 cm saprolite under Douglas fir tree site 2 hole 2 replicate 1 | place: USA:California | collected 2015-04-18
CGAAGGCCTGCCCGGAGAATTTAGCCAACATGACTTCGGGCAAGTAGATGTTGCCTTTCTCGACGGGTCGATCCGTCGTATCCACTTCTTCGCTTCTCGTCTGAAGTATTCCCGATATATCCGCGTCAGTGTGGTGAAGAACGAGGCGGTAGAGAGCTTGGTGCGCAACCTGGCCGAGCACGTTCACAGTTGGGGTGGAGTTCCGCTGCTGTGCGTGTTCGATCGGCCGAAGACGGTAGCCTTGAAGTGGCGGAGGAACGGCGAGGTCACGGAATGGAATCCGGTCTTCGCTTACGCCATGCTGGAAATAGGCATCGGGGTGGAGTTGTGTTGGCCTCAGCAGCCGCAACAAAAAGGGACCGTCGAGAACCTGGTGGGTTTCGTGAAATCCTCCTTTTTCAAAGTGCGGCGCTTCCACGATGAAGAGGATCTCCAGCAGCAACTCGTGGCATGGCATCGCGAAGTGAACGAGGAGCGTCCCTGCCGCGCGACGGGAGTAATCCCCGCCGTGCGTCTCGCCGAAGAAGCCCTCAGACTTCGTTCCTTGAAGGTGTGCCCGAAAGACCTAGCGCTTCGCATTCCTGTCTATGTAGGCCCGACCGGCACCGTCCTGCACGATGGCCATCCCTACTCGATGCCTCCCGAGGCCATTAGCATGCCGGCGACGCTGTACTTGTATGCCGATCGCGTGCGCATCGTGGCGGGCAGATATGAAGTCACCCATCCGCGGAAATTCATTGCGCACGAGGGTTCCACGCTCGCGGCGCATCGCGCGGCCCTGGTAGCGGCGGTGTCGGGGAAGCGCGGCAAGCGCTATCTGAAGCGTCAGCAACTCTTGGAACTGGGAGAGCCTGCTTTCCACTACCTCACGGAGATCGTTCATCGGCGGCCCCGGGAGTGGTTCAACGATGTGGATCGGTTGCACGACATCCTGCAGAGCCATGGAGGTGAGGTTCTTCGCCGCGCCATGGAACAGGGACTGCAAGAACAAGTTTTCGGTGCGAACTACATCGAGCGTTTTCTTCAACGCTCACTAGTCTTCCAGGAGGTGATCTTATGAGGAAGAATCCGCGAGATGCGTTGATGACCCCAAAGCAGGACGACAACACGCCCAAGAGCCTGGAACTGTCCGAGGGCCAGCTCGAGGTGCACTTTCGGCGCCTCAACCTGGCGCACACGCGCCGGATCTACAAGGAGGTTGCCGTTCGGGCGGAGAAGGAAGGTTGGTCCTATCGAGACTTCCTGGCTCTGCTGCTGGCCGAAGAAGTGGCGCGAAGGAAACAGACGCGACTGCAGCGCTGCACGCGAAGCGCACACTTTCCCTTTTTCAAGACCATCGACGAGTTCGACTTCACATTGCAATCCACGCTCCGGGAATCCGTGATCGGCTCCTACCTCGGGCTGGACTTCGTCACCGAGGGACGGTCGTTGATCTTGCACGGTAAGACCGGTAGAGGGAAGACTCATCTGGCGGTGGCTATCGGGTATCGCGCTATCCAGAACGGTTTCGAGACGCTCTTCACCACCGCGGCGGAACTGATCGAGGATCTCTCCAACGCCAGCAAGCGGGGACATCTCCAGGAGTCGTTGGCAACCTACACGCACCCTCACGTGCTGGTGATCGACGAAGTCGGCTATCTGACCTACGGGCCAGACGCTGCCAACGTGCTCTTCCATGTGGTGAACGATCGCCACCTGAAAAAACGGCCGATGATCTTCACAACCAATAAGCCACTGACCGAGTGGGGAAAGGTATTACACGACGAAGATATGGCGGCAGCCATCCTCGACCGGGTCCTGGAACGAGGACGCTTTATTCATCTCGACGGACCCTCGGGAAGAACGCGTCATCTCAACCTGCAAGAGGTCTTGCCGGCGGGTGCAGACCGTGCCAGAATTTCCGGAATTGACGTGCCAGAATTTCCGGAACCCACAAAAGACGAGACATTTCGAGCTGAGGATCCGGATAGGAATCAATCAAACTTCAGTAAGAAGCGGGACTTGTGACAAAGATTGGAGAATTTCGTGTTTAGGAGGTTAAACTAGATCAGCGCGAATTGCGTACCCTGGAGAAAAGCCAATCTCTTGCCTCTACTTTGCTACTAATTTGAGACTATTTGAGGTCATTTGGGGGCCGCGTAGATAGCGGCGACCAGCACAAATCAAAAACGAGCATTGAAAACAAGAGACATACCAACGCTCACCAACCTTTCACCGACCGCTGACCTACGGAGGTTTCACTCCCCCCTCTCCGCCAGCCTTAAGTGCAATCAAAATATATGCTTACAGGTTTTCATCCATTGGCCTATTTTCATCGGGTATAAATAGCAGTCTAGTATATGAAACGACGGTCTGGGAAACCGTCGTCTTCATTATCAAATAGAATGGAAATGAATCCCTTCGTTGCGCGCTTCCATAAACATCTACTTGACACAGCCGCCGTTGAGAAGTAATTTTCCCCGCAATGTTTTTCCTTGGAATCAAAGTCTGATTCGTGCCGTCAGGTATTTGTGGGACGGAGAGTCTGAAGATCGCCATCTCATGCTTTTCCTCTGAATTTGGGAACGGCGTGGTTCTTGGCACATGAGGGTGGAGGGCACTCGTTTGTTTTTCAGGCTTTGAATCCGGAATATGAGTTTGGTGGGGTTGCCGAGAGAGGTGAGGAGAATGTGCAAAAGAATTCTTACTGCGGTCGTGGTCTGTATCGTTGCAGCTTGTTGCGGGCAAATGGCGTACGGCCAGGCAACAGGTAGTTTTCTAGGTACGGTGACAGACAAATCGGGCTCGGCAATTTCCGGAGCTTCCGTCAGGGTCACCTCCCAAGGCACTGGCGCAAGTCGCGAAGCCAAGACCGATGATGCGGGCCATTACATCATTAACTTGCTGCCGGTGTCCATCTATACGATCCGGGTGGAATTCCAGGGCTTCCAGGTGGTGGAGAGCAAGGATGTAAAACTGCAGGTGGGTGAGCAGCGCGAATTGGATTTCGTTTTGTCCCCCGCCACCGTGGGTTCCACGGTTGAAGTCGTAGCAAATGAAGTGGCAGTGGAGACCGCGAATCCCTCCCTCGGACAGGTCATCACCTCCCAGCAGGTTTCTCAGCTCCCGTTGAATGGGCGCGATTTCGTGCAGCTTGCGACGCTCGCTCCCGGAGCTACGGCGGAGACAAACCCCAACAGCTTTTTCACCACTTCTGCCACCAGTGAGGTGGCTGCTCGCGGACCGTTCTCACTTTCCGTCGGTGGTTCACGTCCCAACAGCACGGATTGGCTGATCGATGGGGTTGACAACAACGAGTTGACCGCCGGCGGCATTTCCATCCTCTCTTCGATCGACTCCATTCAGGAGTTCAAGGTCCTGACATATAACTACTCGGCGGAGTATGGGACTCGCGCGGGACCGGCGGTGTTGTTGACCACCAAGTCAGGGAGCAACAATTTCCACGGCTCGCTGTTCGAATTCTTGCGAAACACATCTTTGGACGCCAAGAACTTTTTCCTACCTTCCGCGGAAAAATTCAACCTGAATCAGTTTGGCGGGTCTGTTGGCGGACCAATCCGAAAGAACAAGACATTTTTCTTCCTCGACGGCGAACAAAAATATCAGCGCCACGGCATTGCGTTCACGGGCCTGGTTCCTTCCGACGCCATGCGCAACGGTGATTATTCCGCCGATCCGTTCGGCAATCCCGCGTCCGGGCTGGTCATCGCAAATCCGAATATGGTCGGAACGTCCACGAACCCAGGCGTTTTCCCTAATATTTATTTCCAATGCAGTCCCGGCGGCAACCCTTTGCCTGTAAATGCGAATGGAAGCCAGCCCCAGGGCACCGCATGTAACAAGATTCCGGGCCCGAACCCTCTAAATGCCAGCTCCCGTCCCAATGGGTTGCTCAACCCCATTGGCCAGGCCATGATGAATCTATACCCGGAGCCCAACGCGACCGGCAACTCCAGTTTTAACTTTACCAGCGCGCCGGTTCGCAAGCTGGATGAAACCAAGTTTGATATACGCGTGGACCACAACTTCTCCGGCGCGGACTCGTTATTCGCCCGCTTCAGTTACGACCAAGCGAGTTCCTATGTGCCAGGCGGAGCCCCCGGTTTTGCGGAACAGAATGCCTTTGGCAGCAATCAGGGAATCCTCAACCATGCGAGAAACGTCGCCATCGGGGAGACTCACATCCTTTCGCCGACAACCGTGAACCAATTCAGCTTTGGTTACAATCGCATCTTCAACTACATCATTTCGCAGGGCTCGGGGACTTGTGCATCCGCAAAGCTCGGCATCATCGGCGCGAATCTGGGTTGCCCCAGTGGCAGCACCAGCTGCACGCCGGGGGCGTACAGCTGCGGGCTGGTTAGCGTACTAATGATTGGCGGCTACTGGTCCCTTGGCGATCGCGGCTTTACGCCGTTCCAAGGCGGAACCAACATCTTCACGGTAAATGATTCTCTCGACATGATCCGCGGAAAGCATGATTTCAAGTTCGGTATCGGCATCCGCGCTAACCAGATGAATGTGGGCACTGAGGCCTTCCAGGACGGTTTCTGGATCCCCGGTGCCATCGGCAATTTCAGCGGCTATGCGAGCACTGGCGTGAACATCCCCGGTAATCCCACGGCGGACTTTCTAATGGGCCTAGTGGGTGTGTCATTTCACGATCAAACATTCAAAGGCCCGGTCACCGGCCGCCGCTGGAAAATCTACCGGCCCTTCCTTCAGGATGATTGGAGAATCACCAAGGACCTGACCCTCAATCTCGGCTTGGCATGGGATATAACCAATCCCATCTCGGAAGTCGCTGGTCGCATGGCAAACTACGACCCTTATGTGAACAAGCTTTTCGTTGTCGGTCAGAATGGTGTTTCGCAGTCTGCGGGAATACAGAAGAGTTGGACGGCTTTTGAGCCAAGACTCGGCCTGGCTTGGAAGGTGTTGGGCAGCGACAAGACTGCGGTCCGGGCCGGCTATGCCATTTATCACGATTCCGCCTGGAGCATGGGTGCCCAAGGGCTTTGGCAGAATCCGCCCTTCTTCGCTGAGGCCGATGCCTTTGGCCTTGCCCAACAGTCTGGAATACCTGGAGCTGGGTGCCCCTTTACGACCTCGTACTGCCATACTGTACTGGGCAACCAATTTCTTTCGGGCGCTGGCCTTTCATTTCAAATTATTAACAGCCCGCCGGACCTTTCCACTTTCACTGGAACGCTTTTTTTCCAACCTAGAAACTTCAAGCTCGGTAAGGTTCAGCAGTTCAATGTGAACGTGGAACGCCAGATGCCAGGCAATGTTGTGCTCACAGTTGGCTATGCGGGTTCACGCGGCAACCACGTCCTGGTGGCTGGGAATAACCTCAACACGTTTGGCCCATCGAATTGCAGCCCAGGCACAATCGGTTGCAACCCCGACGGGTCTCCATTCGTGCCTCCATTCTCGCCACCCAACGGTAACTCAGTTTTAGTGTTCGGGGACTACGGCAAGACCACTTACGATTCGCTGCAAATCAAAGCCGAGACCAAAGCGTCAAGGTACGGCCTTTATGCCTTGATTGGCTACACGTATTCCCACACCCATGACAATGGCCTATCCGATGGTTTGGGCTCCTTACTGAGTGCCGTTTATTTCCCGCTACCGAACTGGCAGAACCTGGATTGGGCACCTTCGCAGATTGACTTGAGAAATAGCTTTACAGCAAGCGTCATTTACGACTTGCCCTTCGGCATGGGAAAAAAGTTCGGCAACGGCTGGAATAACGTGACGAACTCGGTTCTGGGAGGTTGGCAGCTAACCTTGATTGAGAAAATCACTTCCGGGTTTTCGGTTCCTCTAATCGACTCCTTAAACCAGTCTGGGGTTTTTTTTAACAATGGCGGCAACGGGAACAACTTTAATCGCCCGGATAGAGCCGCGGGTTGTGATCCCTACGCGGCCAGCCATAAGAATCTCCAATACATTAACGCGGCTTGCTTCGTCAGTGCGGTCGGCCACCTCGGGAATGCTTCGCGCGTGCCCGTCTACGGTCCAGACTTCGTGAACACGGACTTCTCCGTCATCAAGCAATTCACGCTGCCTTGGGAGAATATGGGCCTGAACTTCAGGGCGGAGTTCTTCAACCTGTTCAACCACGCGCAGTTCGGCTTGCCGGTCAATGACGTCAGGGCACCGGGCTTTGGTCAAGTAAACTACACGGTAAACAACCCGCGCCTCGTTCAGTTCGGGCTGAAGTTCACTTTCTAGGGTAACGTCGCATCGAATCGACCTGAAGTTTCCTTCGCCGCCCCACCGGAGTTCCGGTGGGGCGGTTGAATTTTGGATCGGTACTAATCTCATTAGTTCAACGCGAATCAGGAGCAACTGGAGGCGGTGACGAAGGCTTCGTGTTGCGAAGCGTATACACAAACTGCTGAATCTCGCGGCGTTCACGTTCGGCTTCCTTGCTTTTCTGTTCGGAGATCTGCTTGAACAGCTCGATCTCCTTGCCGGCCTTGTCTGCTTGTCCCATGCGCCGGTAAACCTGCGCCAGGCGGTAATGGGCCTCGTCCGGCAAAGGCGTGGTTTCAACTGCCTTCTGGAACGCAGTGATTGCGCCTGGAAAATCCTGGCGTTCCGAACGCAGAATGCCTAATTGCAGATAAGCATTGCCGAGATGGGGATCGAGCTCGAGCGCCGTTTTCAGCTCCGTTTCCGCCACTTCGAAGTTTTCCTGGTTCCGAATCTGCTTCGTCAGTGCCACCGCATAAAAGTAATGCGCCATGGCACTCTCCGGATGCAAGCCGACGAATCGCTTCATCCGGTCTGTCCAACCGGGCGGCTCGATGTTTTCGGTTGCCTGCAGCCTGCCGAGAAAAAGGTACGGCGTCGGTTCCGCGGGGTTCAGATCGCAAGCCTCCAGGAAGATTTGCCCAGCCTCGTCCTTGGAGCCTTGGGCAAATCTCGCCGCGCCCAATCCCAATAATATGCGGCTGGAATGTGGATAAAGCCGGCGGCCTTTGGTGAACACTTCGATTGAGGGCTCGAACGCTCGATGCAACAGCAATTCTGCACCCCAGGCAAAGAGATGAGGCTCACTCGGCTGCATTTCTGCCGCGCGCTGGTATTCTTTGACGGCTTCGAGGGGACGCCCCTCACTTTCCTCAAGCTCGGCCAATTGGGCATGCAAGTCTGCGTTGTCTTCCTGGGCAAGCTTGGCTCGAATGAAGGCTTCACTCGAAGCTCCTGCGTGTTCCGGATCGCGTGGGGCAGCGTTAGGTCGGTTGGTTCCTTCTCGGACCAAAGAAACTGCGTCCATCACCAGCGTATTGCTGCTCGGCAAGACACGGCCAGACCCATGTCCGCCCAGGGCCGTCGTATCGGTGACACCCGCCACGGTGAATGTGGGTTTGTCCGAGAATTCAAAGGCGCTGGATTCGTCCTTCGCTGTTCCAGTTGCTTGAGCCTTCGTCAAAAGCAGAATGATCGATTTTGCTTCTCGTTGGTGGAGAACGAATGGCCCTTCCTTCCCCTCCAGGTAGCCCTCCAGCTTTGTGTGCACTGTATAGGTCCCAACGGATACTGCCTCGAAGCGGAACCGCCCTTGAGAATCCGTGGCTGAGGCAAGTATGTGGCCGGGATCAGCACTCTCGAGGGACACCACTGCGCCAACGATCGGACGGTCTCGGGAGTCGTGGACCCTTCCCTCGATCACGGGGAGGCTTTGCTTGTCCCCGGTCTGCCCTAGAAGCCTGGGAGCCAACATCGTCAGCAAAGCGCAAAGGAAGCTGACGATCCGAATCGATCTGGTCAGAGGGGTGTTCATATGGCGGCAGCGTGCCAAAGACTCCGTCGGACCTTCATTCTAGCGGTGGAACGGACGCCGCGCAATCGGCCGACTGGAGCGGGACCAAAGAAGGCACTTACTACCCAAACGCGAAAGCTGGCTACTGTTCCACCTGCTTCAATTCTTCTTTGGCCTGCGCATGATCTGGATGTTGTTTTAGCAACTCCAGAAGAACGCTCTTTGTTTTCTCCCGGTTTCCTTCGATGGTGAAGACGCGCGCCAGATTCAGATAGGCTTGATCGTACGCCGGCGCTACGCGAATCGACTCTTCAAAACTGCGTTTCGCTTCCTCCGGGCGCCGTGTGCGCAGATAGAGAATTCCCAGGTTATTGAGCGCTTCTGGATAAGCGGGCCGGGCCGCCAGAGCTCTTTGCAAATAGTCATAGGCACGCTCAGTGTCATTCTGTTGGGCATACACCATGCCGAGACTGTAGTTTGCCTCGGGATCATCGGGATTCAACGCAATGGCGCGCTCGAGCACGCGCTTGGCTTGCGCCCAATCCTTCTTCTGACGGTAGGCACTACCAAGGTTCTGCAATGCAACGGAGTGTTCGGGATCGATCTGAAGGGCACGCTGAAACTGCTGGATGGCAAGATCGGTGTTCCCTTCACGTGCCGCCAATATTCCCAGGTTATTCCAGGCGTTGGGTACCGTGCCAGGATAGCTGGCATGAAGTTGGAGAACACGCTGAAAGCACTCGCGGGCCTCATTCGATTTTTGCTGCTGCAAGTATGTACTGCCAAGTCCGTAGAATGCTTCCGCACTTTTCGGATCGTCTTTGAGGGCTTGTTGGAAAAATACCCCCGCCTGTTCAAGATAGCCGCGTTCGAAAAAGACGAAACCAAGGGAAAGATAATTCCGCTCAAAATCATAGGACTCGCTTACTCCGGCAAAAGGAAGCGCTTTGGCCAATCGCTCTGAGACATTCTGCGGGATGCTTTGGAAATCCGCCCGAAACTGCTCCTTCGACACTGAGCCCTGGTAAATCTTGACGATGTATCCGGCCGGATCGACAAGGAATGAAAGGGGAACGCTGAGGTCGCAATGGCGATCGAACAACTGACGGTGGATGATGTTATACGCGCCGACGGCATCTTGAGAAGCTTTTAGAATCGGGAAAGAATGCCGCGCGAAGGATAATTGCGCATGGCTCTCGCCTTTGTTCTGCGCGCCATCGACATTGATCGTGAGCAGTTGCAATCCTTTTCTCGCCCACCCCTCGTGCGACAATTCAAATTCTTCCAGATCTTTCTGGGAACCTGACAGGGATGCGGACCAGAAATGGAGAAGCAGCGGCTTGCCGCGATGGGCAGATAGGGTTTCGAACTGTCCGGCAAGATCGGGAAGAGAAAAATCGGGGGCTAGAACCGGCACATGCAGCCAAGTTTCCACAGAATGCGGCAAAGTTTCATTGGTGGAGGGAGCTGCTGCGGTTGCCGGCCAGCTCGAGGATTTGGCGAAAGGCTCCATTCGCGATGGCGGCAGCCCTTCTTCCACCCAAATCCGGTGGTTGATTGGCAAGTCGTGCAGCTTCTGGGAGAGTCCGCTGGGCCATTGAATTGTGGCTTGAACGGGCGACTTCGCAGCTCCCAAACCAAAAAACATCTCTTTCGTGTGTTGGGCGAGGAACCCGGAGCCAATTCGGAGGATGCGGCTCTGGCGGCCCGATTCCGTCTCCACCATGATCCTGGCTCCAATGGCGTCGCGATTGCTCTCCTTCCCGGAAAGGCGAAAAGATATGACGGGGGGCAGTTCTGGCAGCACATTCTTCAGGTATCGTAACTGCGGACTGTTGCGATTCTTCAAGACAACTTCCAACCGGCCATCCTGGTCGAAATCGCCCAGGGCAAACGTCCGGCTGTCTTCCAAAAAGTCCAGTCCGGCAATTCCTGAAACATCAGAGAAGGTTCCATCTCGATTGTTCATGTAGAAGACGTTCCTCTCGAACCCGCTCCAGGTGTGGTCAGACCGAATAAGCTCGTTGAGGGCATTCCAACCTTGCTCGTACGCATGGCTTGGCCTGGCCTCATTCGGTGAATTGGCCACCACCTGTCGCCAGAAAAAGCTGTTGAGGTCTTCTCGTATCGTTCCCGAAACCATCCCGTTGGCAATGTACAGATCCGGAAAACCGTCGTGATTGAAATCCCAGGCGTCGCTCGACCACGACCAGCGTCCCATGGTCGTTCCGGACCGTGCGCCGGCGTCTTCAAAACTGCCGCCGAGGTTTCGGTACAGACAGTTGCCCATCGCGTGCTTTCGGTAGAGTGCACGGGTCTTTTGATCGATATCCTTGTGAAAAATCTCCTGCTCGGAGATGCGGATACCGGCTGCCGTCCACATGTCGGCAACGTAGAGGTCTTCCCTGCCGTCATTGTCAAAATCAAGCCACGAAACACTCATGCCGGCGCCGATGTCCTCCACACCGGCCTCGCGGGCTACATCGGTGAAGGTGCCGTCGCCATTGTTCCGATAAAGGTTTTTGCGTCCGAAATCGTTGACCACGTAGAGGTCTGGCCAGAGATCGCCGTTATAGTCACCCCAACTGCAACAGAAACTGAAGCGCGTGTTGTTTTGATCGAGGCCGGATTGCCTTGTGACGTCGCGAAAGGTTCCGTCCCGATTGTTGCGCATCATGAAATTGGGCGGACCATTCTCTGCCTCGTAATAAGGCATGGGGTAGCGGTATTGATCCGTGCCTTGGTAATAGGCGTAAAGGCAGAGGTAGATGTCCAGCCATCCGTCGCGGTCGTAATCCGCAATGGCGGCGCCGGTGAAGGTGCCTTGGGGAGGATTGGCAAACTGGAAAGCATCCGGCTTGAGGCGGAATTTTCCGCCCCCTTGATTGAGAAAGAGTAACGGGCCCGTGGAACGCACGACAATCAGGTCCTGGCGGCCGTCGTTGTCGATATCGGCGAACAAGGCGCAAGCTGTGTTCTCCAGGAGACCGAGTCCCGATGAGTCCGTGATGTCTTCGAAGGTGCCATCCACGCGATTTCGAAAAAGCCGGTTGGGGAGTCCCGCAGGCTGACAGACGTAGAGGTCGTCGTGGCCGTCCCCGTCAATATCTGCGACGGAGACTCCGTTGTGCCCGTAGATATCAATGCCGCTGGCGCCATCGAGGACCGTTCGCCAATAGTCTGTCCCGGGAATCAACTGCGAAGCGTACGAGCGATTGCTGCCAAACGCGTGTGATGTAATGTCTAGGAAGACAGGAGCCAAAGAGCGACTGCGCTCCTCGTCAAGAGCCCGCCATTTCCCGAGCCGCATCTCATCGGAGGGAAGCCTCTCCCAACTGAGTTCCCAGTGCCCCACTCGTTGCTCACGATGGAAGCCGGCGCCTGTACCCACCAGCTCGAAGCGGACAATCATCACAAGCGAAGCGGACTCTCCGCTCGGCGAGGATGGGAGGGACTGGGAGTGGATACTGACTATCAGAAAATCCGCCGTCATCAGTTTCGAAAAAGTGGCCAAGGCGGAACGCAATTCGGCGAGAAATGCTTCGCTCCCGAGGGTAGGTTCTGGCGGGTATTGGACCAGCCACACTTTGAGCGGCGATGCATCGTTGACAGCCCTCAATCGACCAGCTTTCAGAGAGCTGCCCAAAAAGCCAGCGGACATCACCTTGCCCAATGCGGCTGTGTCTTGGGGGGACTGCAGTAATTGCGAAGTCCACTCCTTGAAAATGGCTTCAATCTGATCCTGATATTTCTCTGTGACGAAATCGTCGAAGCGTGCCGAGACTTTGCGTAATACCGCTTCCATACCTCGTTTTAAGCGGTATTCGGGGTGGAGTTGCAATTCGTCTTGAGTTGCAGGTCGCTCTCGTGAAACGTAGGAAAAAATGGGACGAAAAGGAATCCCTGCGGGAAAGAAGGCTACCGAGGCCCCCTGACAGTATTGCAGAAATTTGCGCCGGCTAAAATCGACGGGACTGCGCTTCTTCCAGAACCCGCTCAGACAGGTGCTCCCTGGTATTCTTCTGCGGAAACGGCACTGTAGCACCGGCGTCAGGACGCGTCAAGTTAGTGGGATTCGAGCTGGCTGGTGAGGAGGGCGGTTTTCCTCCCAAAAGCACGTAGAAGCTTTCCACTATATTCAGCGACAGAATTTCACTATCACGGATTCAAGCTGGGGACAGCGCTGCCAAGGATACCTGGCAGATTGCCGCAGGGGAAAAACCTCTTCAAGCTGGAGAAATCCGACCGAGATCCAGCGGAGTCCTGAAAAGTCCTGACCAGATGATTTGCAAAGAGCGTCCAGGCCAAGCTGCTAGACAAGTGCAGTAAGACCTACTCGGGAACGGATGCTTAATCCGATCGCAGCGCTTGCATGACGTCGACGCGCGCCGCGCGGGCCGCTGGCACTGCCGACGCGATGACCGCTGCGGCCAGCAGAACGATCGCCGAGACGATCACCGGCAGGGCGCTGGGCATGCGGACGTCAAGGAAATAGCTGCCGGCAAAGCGGGCCAAGAGATAGCCGCCGGCTGCGCCTGCGACGACTCCAGCGATGGCCATGATGGCACCTTCGACGATGACTCCGCCGAGGAGACGCTGGGGCGGCGAGCCGAGAGCGAGGCGGATGCCGAATTCGCGGGTGCGCGCGCTGACGGAGAAAGCGAGGACGCCTGCGACTCCCACCAATGCAATCGCAAGAGCGACGCCGGCGAAAACGCCGAAGACCACGGTGTTCAGGCGATCGGGAGTAAGCACTTCGGCGCGAACGTCTTCGAGCGTGGCGGCGCGCTCGATGGGCTGATCCACGGACATGTCTCGGATGATTTTTGTGATGGGAGAGACCAGCGAATACGGATTTGCGCTGGTGTGAATGAAGAGGCGGCCGCCCCAAATTTCTCCTTGGTCAAAAGGGCTGTAGACGGTGAGCGTGGGGCCGGGAACAACGTGTTCGTCATCTATATCGGCGGCGACGCCGATGATGCGTCGTGGCTCCCCGCTGATATCAATGAACTTCATCACAGGATCGGTCCAATAAACGTGGCGATTGACGGCGTCCCGCGTTGGGAACATGCGTTTTGCGAGCGTTTCGCTGACGATGACGACAGGCTCTTTGCTTTGGCCGTCGAGGGCGTTGAAGTCGCGGCCGGCGATGATGGGAACGCCTAGAGCGGCGAAAAATCCCGAAGAAATGCTGCGGAGTTGGGCGCGGGGATCTTCTTCGCCGGGAGCACGCAGGTGGCCGTCGGCGGAGAATTGGAAGCCAGGGCCGAACGTGCCTGCGTCGCGCCAGGGAACGAGGATGCCAAAGGCAGTTTTGTCCACGCCGGGGAGCTCGTCAATGCGGCGCATCGATTCTTTGTAGAAGTCGGCGACTTGTTGAGGAGTTTTTCCGTAGGAGATGGCCGGGACGTTTATCGCGAGAACGCGGCGCGTGTCCAGGCCAGTTTGCGCGGTCTGCATCGAGAGGAGCGTCTTGAGCAGCATGCTGGCGCCGGCAAGCAGCATGAAAGACGCGGCGATTTGCGTTACAGCGAAAATGCGCAAGCGGCGATTGGTATTGCCGGTGATGCGAAAGCTGCCGCTGGCAAGGCTGGAGCCTTGCGAGGTGTTCGCAGTTGGGAGATGCGGGACGTAGGCTAGAAGGACTGCCGCAATGACCGCCAGAATTGCGCCGACCCAGAGCATGCTGGAGTCTACGGTGAGTTCGAGCGCGCGAACCGAGAAGCGCGACGCGTAGCGGGCCAGGACGGAAAGAAGCGGGCTGGCAATGACGACGCCGAGAGCGGCTCCTGCAACGCAGAGCACCAGGCTTTCCGCAAGTAGCGTGCGGCGCAAGGCGCCGGAGCTGGCGCCGAGAGCGGCGCGGATACTCAGCTCGCCTTCGCGGCGGACGGAGCGGGCGAGAATGAGATTGGCAACGTTGGAGCAGGCGATGATGAAGACGAGCCCGGAGGCGGCTAGCAGCACGAGGAGAACATTGCGGGCGCCTGACGTGATTTGATCGCGCAGAAGCTTGGCGTCAATGCGGTAGTCGCCCTGAGCGGAATACGCATCCGAGTGGTCTTTCTTCATCGTGGCGTAGACGGTCCGTAACTCGGCGCGGGCTTGATCGAGAGTGACGCCCGGAGCGAGGCGGCCGAAAAGCTCGGTCATGCGATGAACGCGGCCGGTGACCATGGTGGCCGAAAGATGATGCGGGCTGGTGACCACGTTGGCAATGATTTCGGTTTCAGCAGGATAAGGGACGGAAGGCTCGAGAACGCCGACGATCGTGGCGGACCGAGTGCCGAGGCGGATGTTCTTGCCCATTACATTGGGATCGGCCTTGAGAGTGTCTTTCCAGAACCGATAGGTGAGGACCGCAGCACCGGCGGCCTTGGGGCCGTCGTCGCGCATGTCCAGGAGGCGACCCAGGACGGGGTGCAGGCCCATGACTTCGAAATAAGTGCCGCCGACGACGCCGGCGCGGACTTCGCGGGGTTCGCCGAGTCCGATCATGGTGAAGCCGATGGTGGAGAAATCGCCGAACTCGGTAAGGGAGTGGACGCTGGCCTTGAGGTCCTGAATTTCGGGGACGGAGAAGTTGACGTTCTCGCTACCGATGCCGATAGCGCTCTGCCGAATGTAGATGAGGCGATTCTCATCGGCATTCACCAGCGGGCGCAGGAGCACGCCGCGCACCAAGCTGAAGATGGCGGCGTTGGCGCCGATGCCCAGTGCCAGCGTCAGCACCACAGTGATCGCCAGCCCTTTGGTGCGCCCAAGTGAACGAATCGCCACTTTCAGATCGCGAAGGAACAACTCTGGTGTGAGATTCATAATTCGATACTCCTTAAATCACGGCGCCGCGTCTCGCCGGCAGCCTATCTCTTGCTTGACTCGCTCCGCTCAAGACGTTCGTTGCACAAAGATCCCTGAAAAATTCTGTCGGTGACGAAATGCTACGATGCCCCACAGGATGACGACCACAATCGCTAACACCAGGCCGCTCCGGTCCATGAGCAGGTGGTACAAAAAAATGTTTACGATCACGGGGCCAAGTAGTACGAGCGCGAGCGGTACGTAGCGGTTCACCAGTAGCAGCACACCGCCCGCAAGTTGAATGGCACTAACAACGAGAGCGTAGTGCGATTGCAAAAGCGCGCCCAGGAACTTGCCCGCAATTCCCGTAGGCATAGGCCCCTTTGGAATAAAGTCCAAGAAGCCATTCGCCCCGAACACCACAAAGACCAACCCAAGGAGAATGCGTGCGATCAAGGCGGCAATTTTCATTGGATGCTCCTCCTCTTCCTTCGTCTTTGTTGCTAACTCCTCAGAGGAATAAGCGCGCGCAGCCGCTCCTCGCGCAAGTAAAGCCCAAGCCAGAGCAATATGCCTAAATACGTCGGGAACAAAATATGACTGAAGAGCGGGTCGCCAATACGCAGGTGCGTGGCCACTGCGCCGCCAAGATACCCGGTCAGCAAAATTGCGCCGAGTACGGACGTGCGTGGAATCGCGTACAGCACAGTGCAAAGTAGGAGAATGATTCCAAGCGTGACCGAGGTGCTCAGCGGCCATCCCAGGTGCGCGAATGCGTCAACGACGGGCGCGGGCTTTATGAATTTTATGATGCCGTCAGGAATCAGAAAAACGACAACTAGTCCGCTGAGAATGCGCCCGGCCCAGAGGCCTTTCTTCGACACCGCAACGGCTCCCGAATCGGATGGCATGAATTTTTCCTCCAGATGTCCTTCCAATTGGAATACAACAAATTTGCAAAATCGTTTCGACTGATGCTGGAAATTGGCAGCCTGCCACGGCGACTTGCCCTTATCCCCCGGCAATCGCCCCTAGGATGAGCAGCGGCTCCGCCCCCGACGCGACGGCGTCCGGCAGAGGCGCATCCGGCGGCTCATGAGAAAGGTCCTCCGCGCAAGCGAAGAATCGCAAGAACGCACGGCGCTCTTGCGTGACGTGATCGCGAATCGTGCCGCGCAACATCGGATAGCGCGCCTCCAGCGCGTCGAGGACCGAGCGCTGCGTAACCGGCCCCTCGACCTCCAGCTCCACGTCGCCGCGAACATGCGCCAGCGCTCGCAGGTGCGACGGGAGTACGACTCGAATCATGGCAGCGTCTGAACCTCCACGGAAAGCACCGCCGGAAGGTCACGCACGATGGGCGCCCAGTTGTCTCCGGCATCGGCGGAGGCGTACACCTGTCCGCCGGTCGTGCCGAAATAGATGCCGCATTTGTCCAGCGAGTCCACGGCCATGGCGTCGCGCAACACGTTAACGTAGCAGTCTTTCTGCGGCAAACCTTTTGTGAGCGCCTCCCACTCGTTTCCTCCGGAACGGCTGCGGTACACGCGCAACTTTCCGTCAGGCACGAAATGCTCCCCATCGCTCTTGATCGGCACGACGTACACCGTCTCCGGCTCGTGCGCGTGCACGTCAATCACGAACCCGAAATCGGTGGGCAGGTTTCCGCTGACCTCTTGCCACAAGTCGCCGGCGTTGTTGCTGCGCATCACGTCCCAGTGCTTCTGCATGAACAGTACACCCGGGCGCGACCGGTGCATCGCAATGCGGTGGACGCAATGGCCCACCTCGGCGGTCGGATCGGGAATGTAAGGGGAATTCAGTCCCTTGTTGATGGGCCGCCAGGTCTTGCCTCCATCATCGGTCCGGAATGCGCCTGCCGCCGAGATGGCGATGAACATCCTCTGGGGATTACTCGGGTCCAGTACGATCGTGTGCAGGCACATCCCACCCGCGCCCGGCTGCCACTTAGGCCCCGTGCCGTGACCGCGCAAGCCGGAGAGTTCCTGCCACGACTTGCCGCCGTCCTTCGAGCGGAATAACGCAGCATCCTCCACTCCTGCATACACCGTGTCCGGATCGGTAAGCGAAGGCTCGATATGCCAGACGCGCTTGAATTCCCACGGGTGCTGCGTCCCGTCGTACCACTGATGAGTGGTGAGTGGTTTACCGGTTTCGGAGGAGGAATCGTACTTGAACTTATTGCTCTCGCCTTTGGGCATCCCGTCTGGCCCAGTGGTTGGCTCGCCTGGTGGCGTCCCGGGCTGCGTCCAGGTTTTGCCCCCGTCATCGGACCGCTGAATGATCTGCCCGAACCAGCCGCTGGTCTGCGACGCGAACAGGCGATTTGGATCAGCAGGTGATCCCTTGACGTGGTAGATCTCCCAGCCCGCAAAATGAGGTCCGCTTACATCCCAGCGTTCGCGCTTGCCGTCCGCCGTCAGCACGAACGCGCCCTTGCGTGTGCCCACCAGTACTCGTACTCCGCTCATCTGTCACTCCTCCCATTCGTAGTAAGGCCGCTCGAGAAGCGTACCCTTGATTTTGCTGCCTCAAAACGTCTTTTGGGTCCCCTCACGATTTGATTGGTATCCATACCTCCATGCCGCCCATTCCGGTCCGCGGATCAAACTCCTCGGAATAACGCTCGAAAAAGCTTGGCGTTTCAGCGGAACCGCGAGCGACTTCATGACCAGATTCCGGAAGCCATACACTTCCGACGGCATCGAGCGTTTCACGTAGTTTGGATACGTGTTCACGGTGGGGGAAAACAGCGTATTTTTGTGCGGGAATGTCCGCGACATTGAATTCACCGGGAATGCCGGAGGAGCTGGAGACCTCAACTCCGGTCAGATATTCGATGCCTCCCGCAAAGTTCCAGCACGCCCCGTAGGCCGCATGGCCCACCTGACCTGGGATTTTGCCGATGTGAGGTGCAAAGCGCTCCCATTGGGCGGGAATGCTGTTCATGGTTTCGGTTGTGTACCGGCTGCGCAAGCCCGCGATGACTAAAGCCTTGCCGTTTTCGAAGCGCGGCGCCTCAAGTTGCAGCGAAGTGGATTTCTTCAGTTTGGTTTTGCTCATTTCCATCTCCCGCTTTGCAATTCCCGGCTGAAAATCCTGGCATGGAAAGTCAGTCTGCCCATCTCACTTGCAAAAAGCAAGTGAAAAATGCTACTGTGAAAATATGCCAAAGAAGAAGTCGAGTCCAAAATGGCGCTCGGGGTGTCCGCTGAATGCCTCCGTGGAAATACTCGGCGACCGCTGGTCCTTGCTGATTATTCGCGACATGATGCTCCGGGGCTTCCGGACCTACAAGGAATTTCTGGATTCCTACGAGGGAATCGCTACAAACATTTTGGCGGATCGCCTGCGAAAATTGATCGCTCATGGAATCATCGCCACCCAACCAGACCCCTCCGACGGGCGAAAACTCTTTTACTTGCTCACCGCAAAAGGACTCGATCTTGCACCCGTCCTTACGGAAATGGTGCTCTGGGCCGCCGCGCACGAGGATACCGAAAACCAGGCGCTTATCCGTCAAATCCAGAAGGACAAGGCGCAATTTCTGGCCGCCGTGCGACAGCGCTGGGCCGGAAAGACTTTGCCTTCTTCTTAATCAGCTCCGCCGCTGGGCCTTCGCTGCAAGCTCCACCAAGCGTTCCAGGCTTTGTGCCCAGCCTGCATCCATTTAAATGACGCACGCGCGCAGCGTTTGTTTCGTCTTTCCATCGTGAATTTTCGAATGTCACCGTATTCAGCACTTCAAGCTGCGGATTGCCGTCTCCGTCCTCAAGAATTGTTCCAGCGACGAGCTGAGAACCAGGCGTCCCTGTCAACCCTTTTCCCGGCTCTTCGCTAGGCACCCCGTAGGGACAGAATCTATTTAGGAATAGAAGAGGCTGGTGTCAACCGATAGGCCTGCCAACTCGGCAAGTCGCCCAGACGGCCCTTGCACCACGAAGCGGCGATGGTAAAGCAGAAGCGCTCGCAGCCCGGCAAGTTCTTCTCCGCCGCCAGCCCTGCCGGGACCACCATGCAAGCAGCTGGGGACCACGTTGCCATGGCCTGTGTGCTGATTGCCGACCGAAGAGTCGACAACAAGGATTCGGCCGTGCAGGTCCCCGATTCCGAGCACAACATTTTGAACAAAACCCGGATCATTTGAGAAAACGGAAATAACCAACGAACCCAAACCCCGGCGCGCGATCGCGATCAGATTCTCCAGGCTGTCGTACGCCACAAGCGTCGCTGCGGGACCAAACACTTCGACGTCGTGAACGTACTTCGCATCCAGTCCGTTCTTGCATCCCAGAAGCGTTGGCTGCACAAAGGAGGACTTCTGCGCGTCAGCCTCGATCGGTTGGAACTTCTCGTCGCCGCCAAATACGACTTCGCATTCTTGTTTCAAACGCCGCAACCCTTCGAAACAAGCGGCTTGCTGCGTCTTGTTCACCACCGGTCCCACCTTCACTTCCGGATTCCGCGGATTTCCCACCTGAGTGGAACTCAATCGCGCAGCGATCGCTTCGCCCGCGGCTTGGAAATGTTGGCGCGGGACGAGCACCCGGCGTATGGCCGTGCACTTCTGTCCGGCCTTCAACGTCATCTCACGCACGACCTCCTTCACGAAAAAGTCAAAAATGTCCGTTCCCGGAGCGGCGTCCGGCCCGAGAATGGCGGAGTTGATGCTGTCCGCTTCCACGTTTACTCGAACCGACCGGCGCAAAATGTTTTCGTGGCCGCGAATCCGCATCGCCGTGTCCGCGGATCCCGTGAAGGAAACGATGTCGCTCTCGCCGGCGTGGTCGAGCAAATCGCGCGCGGAACCGCAAAGGATCGAGATTGTTCCCGCCGGCAGGATTCCCGACTTCACGATGTCTTCGACGATTCTGTGCGTCAGCCAGGCCGTCGCCGAAGCAGGCTTGGCCAGGATGGGAACTCCGGAGAGCAGCGCGGGCGCAGCCTTTTCGCAGAGGCCCCACGCCGGAAAATTGAATGCATTGACGAAGACGGCGGCGCCCTTGGACGGCGCGAGGAAGTGCTGTGCCGCGAACTCGCCGGTTTTGGAAAGGGAAAGGATGCCGCCCTCCTTCAGCATTTTCGATTCCCCCAGCGCCTTGCCGATCTTGGCGTAGTACTTCATCGTGTAGATTGCTCCATCCACGTCGAACGACGCGTCTGCCTGTGTCGCGCCGGAATTCAGAAGCGATATGCGGAAATATTCCTCGCGGTTCGCGGTCATTACTTCGGCAACCTTCCCGAGCATTTCTGCGCGCTCTCGATAAGTCTGTTGCCGCAGCGCCGCTCCACCGTGCGACCTTGCGAATTCGAGTGCCGCCCCAACGCCAATTTCTTGCGATGAGATGCGGGCCAATTCTTCTCCCGTGACGGGATCAACCAGCGGCTCGCCGGCACCCGCGCCCTCTTTCCACTCTCCGGAAACGTAGTTAGGCAGCTTCATCCGTATTCCTCCACCAACGGACTCCAGATTACCCCGAATCCTGCAGCGTTTTGGCTGTAACAGCAACAAATCCTTCTGCGGCATAATACTGCATATTACACGCCCGAATTCGGGAACCCGTTCGCAATATTCGTACGAGCAATACATCTGCAAAGAATTTATTGTAAATGGTTTACATGACATTGCCGCACCCTGGAAATCGGCCCGTCCTGGAAAGAACTTTAGTCCTCCATGAGTACTTGACCTCCGTCTGTGACCTGTAGTATACTGCATGTTAGCTTTCACACCATGGCCACCTCTACCAGCCTCGCCTCCAAGTCTGCGTCTCCCCGGCGCGGCGCTCCCATTCGCGAGCGTGAGTTTCTGCTGTTTGTCGGCACGCGCGTTCGAGAGCTTCGTAATCGCCGCGGCATGACCCGCAAAATGGTAGCTCAGGAAGCCGACGTTTCGGAGCGCCATCTGGCGCAGTTGGAGTCCGGTGAGGGAAACATCTCGATCTTGCTTCTGCGAAGAATCGCCGAAGTCCTGAACGTTTCCCTGGCGGAATTGTTTGCGCCCCGCGTGGAAGAACAGGCCGAGAAACAAACGATTCGGCGTTTCCTCCAGCGGATTCCTGCTCATCGCCTCGAGGAAGTTGTAGTTCGTCTGATGCGCGAGTTCGGCGCGGACGAAACTTTGCGGCGCAAGCGTATCGCGTTGATCGGGTTGCGCGGCGCGGGAAAATCGACCCTGGGATCGCGTCTGGCTGAGGATTCCCGCGTTCCGTTTATCGAATTGGACCATGAAATTGAGAAAGAAACGGGGATGCCTCTCGCGGAAATTTTCTCTCTGTACGGCCAATCCGGTTACCGCGCGATCGAAAAGCGCACCCTCCAACGCATCTTGAGGGAGCCGCGGCCCGCGGTGCTTTCCATCGGTGGTGGCGTGGTCTCTGAAAAAGAAACCTACGATTTTCTTTTGGCCCACTGTTACACCGTGTGGATCAAAGCGCAACCGGAAGAGCACATATCCCGCGTTATCGCCCAGGGCGATCTTCGAGCCATGGCCGCGAGCGATCAGGCCATGGACGATCTGCGAAAAATCTTGGAAGCTCGCGAGCCGCTCTATCGAAGAGCGGATATGGTTCTGGATACTTCGAGCTCTTCCGTGGAACAAAGTCTTTCAAGGCTGAAAACGGCTTTGCAGGCTCATTTGCAGTAGGAGGAATTTGTGGACGTTGTCGCAACGCAGGAGTCTCAGGGAAAGACCGAAGCGCTCGATTTTCAAACCGATCCTTCGTGCTACAAACATTGGCGGCTCTCCTTCGACGGCCCGGTCGCCACGCTAACCATGGACGTGGCCGAAGACGGCGGAATCCGGCCCGGTTACAAATTGAAGTTGAATTCCTACGATCTCGGAGTGGACATCGAACTCCACGACGCGCTCCAGCGCATCCGCTTTGAACATCCGGAAATCCGCTCGGTGGTCATTACCAGCGCGAAGAACCGCATTTTTTGTTCCGGCGCAAATATCTACATGCTTGGTCTTTCTTCGCACGCGTGGAAAGTAAATTTCTGCAAATTCACCAATGAAACGCGAAATGGCATCGAAGACTCCAGCGCGCACTCCGAACTGAAATTTATCGCCGCGTGCAACGGAACAACGGCAGGCGGAGGCTACGAACTGGCTCTCGCCTGCGATGAAATCATTTTGATCGATGACCGTTCCTCCGCCGTGAGTCTTCCAGAGCTCCCCTTGCTTGGCGTTCTGCCCGGAACCGGAGGGCTGACGCGCCTCACCGACAAGAGAAAAGTCCGCCGGGATCACGCCGACATTTTCTGTACCAATCAGGACGGCGTCCGCGGCCAACGCGCCAAGGACTGGCATCTCGTCGACGAAATCGTCAAGCCGCAGCAGTTCTCCGAACACGTGAAACAGCGCGCCTTGAAACTTGCCGGGCAAAGTAATCGTCCCGTCGGCGCAAAGGGAATCTCTCTCACCCCTCTGAAACGTACCGTCGACGCCGCGGGCCTGCACTACGAATATGTCGATGTCCTGTTCAATCGTGAAGCGCGCACAGCAACGCTCACCGTCCGCGCACCGCAGGCCTTCACCGAAGACACATTAGAAAAGGCTCTTGCAGCCGGCGCCTCCTGGTGGCCGCTGCAAATGTCGCGCGAACTGGACGACGCCATCCTGACCCTCCGCGCAAGTGAATTGGAATTAGGACTGTGGATTTTCAAAACCGCCGGAAACCCCGATGCCGTTCTCGCCGGTGACGAATTCATCTCGAAACATCAGGACAACTGGTTCGTCCGGGAAGTTTTGGGCATGATGCGGCGCACCTTCGCCCGCATCGATGTCACTTCGCGCTCGATTTTCGCCATCGTCGAACCCGATTCCTGTTTTGCCGGCACGCTCCTGGAATTGGCTCTGGCTGCCGACCGTGTCTACATGCGCGACGCACAGGAAAGCGAAGGCGCTGCCGCGCTGTTCCTTTCGAAAATGAATTTCGGTCCGCTCCCTATGGTCAATCATCTTTCACGCCTGGCCGCGCGATTCTATGGAGACGCATCGCAACTCAGCTCGCTCCGCGATCGCATCGAAACAAAATTGCCGGCCCGCGAAGCTCTGGAAGCCGGCCTAGTCACTGCCGCACCCGATGACCTCGATTGGGAGGACGAAATTCGCCAGGCCATCGAATCCCGCGCCGCGCAGTCGCCCGACGCGCTCACCGGCCTCGAAGCCAATCTGCGATTCGGTCCACCTGAATCTCTCGAAACCCGCGTTTTTGGCCGGCTTTCCGCCTGGCAGAACTGGATCTTCATTCGCCCCAACGCCGTGGGAACAAACGGTGCCCTGAAAGTCTACGGCACAGGCGCTCCCGTGAAATTCAATTGGGAAAGAGTTTAAGCAACCGGGCGGCCGCCGCTCCGATTCCCGCAAGGAGATTCGCATGATCAATTACACCGAAAAAATCCCCAACAACGTCGATCTGGGACGCGACCGCGTCCTGCAGCGCGCCCTCGAGCATTGGCAGCCCGCCTACATGGGCTGGTGGTACGACATGGGCCCGGACGAAAGCCACAACTATGAAGTCTATTTGCGGACCGCCATTAGCGTGGAACCCGACGGCTGGGCGCAGTTCGGCTACGTCAAGATGCCGGACTACCGCTGGGGAATTTTTCTTCAGCCGCGCGACGAGAAGCGCGAAGTAAATTTCGGCGCTCACAAAGGCCAGCCCGCCTGGCAGGAAGTCCCCGGCGAATACCGTTCCACCCTTCGCCGCATCATCGTCACCCAGGGAGACACCGAGCCGGCTTCCGTCGAACAACAGCGCATGCTCGGCGCTTCTTGTCCTTCCATGTACGACCTCCGGAACATTTTCCAGGTCAACGTCGAAGAAGGCCGCCACCTCTGGGCCATGGTCTACCTGCTGCATCGCTATTTCGGACGCGACGGCCGCGAGCAAGCCGAATCTCTCCTTGCGCGGCGTTCCGGCGACACCGACAATCCCCGCATTCTCGGCGCGTTCAACGAACCGACTCCGGACTGGCTCGCCTTCTATATGTTCACGTTCTTCACCGATCGCGACGGCAAATTCCAGCTTTGTGCGCTCGCCGAATCCGGTTTTGATCCTCTTTCTCGCACCTGCCGCTTCATGCTCACCGAGGAAGCCCATCACATGTTCGTCGGCGAGACCGGCGTCAGCCGCATCATTCAGCGCACCTGTGAAGTGATGAAGGAACATAAACTCGATGACCCCTCGGATGTGCGCGCGCTGGGCGTGATTGATCTGCAGACGATCCAGAAGTATTTGAATTTTCACTACAGCGTAACTCTGGATCTCTACGGTTCGGACGTTTCTTCGAACGCTGCGAATTATTTCACCAGCGGGCTAAAAGGGCGGTTCCGTGAAACCAAACTGGAAGACGATCACGTTTTGAGCGAGGCGGAATATCCCGTGTTCGAAGTCGTGGGCGGAAAAATCGTTGCCAAGACCGTCCCGGCGCTCACCGCTCTGAATGAGCGCCTGCGCGATGACTACATCGAAGAGATTGCCGATGGTGTGGCCCGCTGGCAACGCGTCATCGACAATGCCGGCATCCCCTTCCGTTTGACCCTGCCGCACAAGGGCTTCCATCGCGAAATCGGCAATTTCGCGGGACACTTTATCAGCCCCGAAGGAGAAGTCTTGAGCGAGGAAGCCTGGAAGAAGCGTGAATCCCAGTGGCTGCCGACTCCCGAGGACCATGCCTTCGTGCAGTCGCTCATGAGCGGCCGTGTCGTCGAGCTCGGGAAGTTTGCGAATTGGATTGCTCCCCCGGCGCGCGGGGTGAATAATCAGCCGCTGAACTTTGAATACGTTCGCTTCAATTGATTCGCAAGAGTGAACGCCTAAATTCCGTCGAAGGACGCGAACTTCTGCAGCCCATCATAGACATCCACGTCCACATCATGCCCTATCACATGATGAAGCCATCCGCGCTCGAATTGATGAAGCGCGGGCGCAAGGACTACGCCGATGTCGAACGCTATTGTGCAAATCCGAAAGAATTTCTCGGCCTGCTCGACCGGCTGGGCGTCGAGCGCGCCGGGCTCATCAATTACGTTGCCCCGAAAATCATTGGGTTCACGCCGGAAGCGAACGATTGGATCGCGAAGTATTGCAAAGTGGCGCCGGACCGCCTGATCCCATTCGGCGGCGTGTTGCCGGGAACCGTTCCCGACGCCGGCGCCGAAGTAGACCGGATGGCTAAACTCGGCATTCGCGCCATCAAGTTGCATCCGTCGCACCAGGCACTCTCACCAAACGAATATCTGGACGGCAATCGCGAGTTGGCGGCGGTCTACGAGCGCGCGCAGGCGAATGGCATGCCCGTGATGATTCACACGGGGACTTCCATTTTCCCAGGCGCCAGAAATCTCCACGCGCAGCCCCTCTTATGCGATGACGTAGCCATTGATTATCCCGATCTCGTTGTGATTCTCGCCCATGGCGGAAGGCCGCTCTGGATGGAAGAAGCGTTTTTCCTGGTTCGCCGGCACAAGAACATGCACATGGACATCTCCGGCATCCCTCCGCAGAAACTCTTGGAATATTTCCCGCGTATCGAAGATATTGCCGACAAGGTTCTCTGGGGAACGGATTGGCCGGGGCCCGGCGTGCCCGAAATCAAGGGCAACATTGAGAAGTTCAACGCTCTGCCGATTCGTGACGAGGCCAAGCGCAAGATTTTGTACGACAACGCCGCACGGCTGTTTCCGCGCTGAGCAGTTCAAGTTAACCTGCCTCCGTTTCACCACTTCCAAATTCGACGGTCGGCTATTTGGAGGATGTCCCCCTGCTGTAATGAACGACTGTTCATTATCTGAACACGTGTTCGTATTTTGTTGACAGCGGTCCTCTCGCCGCGTAACTTTAGGAATGTCGGTGGTACGTGCCGCAAGGAGGCCGAATTGTCTGGCAAAGGAATCAGAAGCCGGGACAAGGCCCGTGTCGAGCGCCGTTATCTTGCCCGCCGCCTGGAAATCCTCCGTGCCGCCGGAAAACAGTTCCGCATCACCGGCTTTGCCGAAACCGGCATGCGCGACATTGCCGCAGCGGCCGACCTCTCTCCCGCCAACCTTTACAACTACTTCCACGGCAAGCACGAAATTCTTTTTTTCTGCCAGGATGTTTCCCTCGACCGCCTGCTCGCGGCCCTCGAGCAGGCCCGCCGCTTGAAGGCCGCCACCGCCGAGAAGCTTCGCCTGGTAATCGCCTCCCATTTGCGCTGTGTCCTCGATGAAGTCGAAGGATCGGCGGCGCATCTCTTGACCAGCGCTTTGCCGCCGCGTCTGCAACGCTCCCTGGTCGTGAAGCGCGATCGTTACGAAGAGGGTGTGCGTCAACTCATCGTCGCCGGCACGCGCACCGGAGAGTTCGTGCCTTGTGATCCTGCGCTCGCCGCGCGCGCCGTCCTCGGAGCCCTGAACTGGAGCGTCCGCTGGTTCAATCCCGACGGCGCCATGACCGCCGCCGAAATCGCTGAAGGCTTCGCGGATTATCTGATTCGCGGATTGCTGTCCGAACCCGATGCTCTCCGCCGCCCTGGCTCGGCCAGAGAGTTGCCCCGCCCGGTCCGCAAATTCCTTCCGCAAGGCGTAAAGCGGCAGGTAGCGGCCGCACGATTTTCCGAGAGGTGATGGAACATGATCACACTACCTGTCGCGTCGCAAAAAACATCTCACATTCGAATGGCGCTGAATGGCGAACAAGTAGACGTCTCTTTCGCACCCTACAAAACTCTCCTCGAAGTTCTTCGCGAGGATCTCGGACACACCGGCACGAAGCATGGCTGTGAACTGGGGGAGTGCGGCGCGTGCGCCGTTCTTCTGGACGGCAAGCCCGTGCTTTCCTGCCTGGTCCTCGGAGTCGAGTGCGACACCAGAAATGTGCTGACCGTCGAAGGCCTCGGCTTGGAAGGAACTCTGCATCCTTTACAGGACGCTTTCGCCGATCTTGGTGCGGCGCAGTGCGGCTATTGTACGCCCGCGATTCTGGTCACCGCGAAATCCTTGCTGGACCTGCATCCTCATGCGACTCGCGATCAGATTCGCGCGGCGCTCTCCGGCGTCCTGTGCCGGTGCACCGGGTATCTCCAGATTTTTGAGGCCGTCGAGTCCGCCATGGTCAAGATTGCGCAACAGAACGGATCAGCGAAATAGCATCCGAGTGCGCGGCTGCCTAGCGCCGCGCAGTTAGGAGGGTACTTGCCAAGTCAAAAAGATTTTCCGGAACGTCCCGCGAAAGATTCTCCAGCCAGCGCCGGGGAATTCCGTGTCATCGGCGTCCCGCGGCGTCGAGTGGACGCCCGCGCGAAAGTGACCGGTCAAACGCGCTTTGCCGACGACATCTTCCTCCCGCGCATGGCCCATTGCAAACTACTGCGCTCCCCTCATCCGCACGCTCGCATTCGAAAGATCGACACTTCCCGCGCCCTCGCTCACCCCGGTGTCTATCTGGTTCTCACCGGCAAAGACCTGCCCATCGAGTACGGGATTCTTCCCGTCAGCCAGGACGAGCAAGCCCTCTGCCTCGATCATGTGAGGCACGTCGGTGATCCTATTGCTGCCGTCATCGCCCGCGAGGAGCTCACCGCATTCGAAGCCCTGAACCTCATCGACGTCGAGTACGAAATTCTCGCCACCATCTCCAATCCCGAAGAAGCTCTCGCCACTCCCGAACCGCGCATCCACGAGTACGGCGAAGAGGGCAACATTCATAAGCGCGTCGCGCTGGAATTCGGCGATGTTGAGAAATCTTTCGCCGAAGCCGACGAAATCTTTGAAGACACTTTTTTCTACCAGGGAAGCACGCATCTCCCCATCGAACAACACGCCGCCGTCGCCACAAAAGACCCTGACGGAAAGTTGACCATCTGGTCCAGCACCCAAACTCCGCACTACCTTCATCGCGCTCTCGCCAAGGTTCTGCAGATGCCTCCCGCGCATATTCGCGTCAGCGCCACGCCCAATGGCGGAGGCTTCGGCGGGAAGAGCGATCCCTTCAATCACGAAATCGTCGTGGCCAAGGCCGCGCTCCTGCTGGATCGCCCCGTCAAGATTTGCCTCACGCGCGAAGAAGTTTTTTATTGTCACCGAGGCCGTCATCCCGTCCTGATGAAATTCAAGACCGGCGTCAAGAAGGACGGCGCCATCACCGGAATGCATCTTCAGACATTGATCGACGGCGGCGGCTATGGCTCCTACGGCGTCGCCAGCACTTTTTATACCGGTGCGCTGCAGACCACTACCTACCACATCCCGCGCTATCGTTTCGAGGGCTGCCGCACCTTCACCAACAAACCGCCCTGCGGACCAAAACGCGGCCATGGCACCGTGCAGCCGCGCTTCGGCCAGGAAGTCCAGCTCGACAAAATTGCTGAGAAACTGAAACTCGACCCCGCCGACCTGCGCCTCCGCATCGTCGAATCTCCCAACACGGTGACGGCAAATTATCTTCGCCTGAGTACGGTCAATCTTTCCGAATGCATTCGCCGTGTCGTAAAAACCTCCAGTTGGAAAGAGAAATTCCGGAAACTGCCTGAAGGCCGCGGTGTCGGACTTGCCTGTTCCGCCTATCTCACGGGCGCGGGACTTGCCATTTATTGGAACAAAATGCCGCAATCCGGAGTTCAGCTTAAGCTCGACCGCGGCGGCGGCGTTGCTATTTTCTGCGGCGCCACGGAAATCGGACAGGGCTCCGACGATGTCTTGGCTGGAATTGTTGCCGAAGTTCTGGGCATCGACACCTTCGACATCCGCCTCTTCACCGGCGACACGGACTTGGGGCCTGTCGACCTCGGCTCCTATTCCAGCCGCGTCACCATCATGGCCGGCAATGCCGCCTTACAAGCAGCCGAGCGCGCCAGGGAATTGCTTGCCGAAGCGGTCGCCATTCGCCTCGAAGTGCCAAAGGAGCGTCTGCGTTTCGCCGAAAAATCTGTTTTTGATTCCGCCGCGCCGGAAAAGCGAGTGCCCTTCCACGAAGCCGTCTGCCTGGCCGAAGCGCGCTTTGGCACCATTGGCACCGTCGGCTCCTACACTCCCCCGAAATCTCCAGCGCGGTACAAAGGCGGCGGTGTCGGCCCATCCCCGACCTATTCTTATACCGCCGCTGTCGTCGAAGTCGCCGTGAATCCCGTGACGGGATGGATCACCGTCCCCAAAATCTGGATCGCCCACGATATCGGCCGCGCTCTCAACCCTCCCCTCGTCCGAGGTCAGGTCGAGGGCAGCGTCTACATGGGCCTCGGCGAAGCCCTCATGGAAGAGCAAGAATTCCGCCGTCTACCGAAAAGGCTCTCCCACGCCCTAGTGCACAAATTTCCTTCCATGCTGGAATACAAGAGCCCCACTTCGCTCGATATGCCCGACGTCGTCACCGAGCTGGTCGAAGAGCCCGATCCCCGCGGCCCCTTTGGCGCCAAGGAAGTCGGCCAGGGGCCGCTTCTGCCCATCATGCCTGCCGTGGCCAACGCTGTTTACGACGCCGTCGGCGTTCGAATCGACGAAGTTCCGATTACTCCTGAAAAAATAATGAAAGCGCTTGCGGAAAAAAGGGCGGGCCGCGATCCGCGCTATGGGCCGAGCCACTTTCCGCAAGTCGATTGGCCGGAGGCACTCAGCGTTCCTCCTCCGTGGGAAGGCGGCGATGGCAACGCCGTCAACGATGTCCCGCGCCATTCGAAACGGCGGCCTGAGAAAGAAAAGGTACTCAGCTCATGATGCGGCTGCCTCTTTTCGAATTTCGCGCGCCGCGCACCCTCGACGAAGCGGCTCGCATTCTAGACGGGCAGGGACCAAACACCATGCCGCTCGCTGGCGGCACCGACCTGCTTCCCAACATGAAGCGCAGGCAGCAGGTCCCTCGCACGCTGATGAGTCTTCGCTACGTCGAAGGCTTGAACCTGGTTCAATGGAGCGATTCCGCGTCGCGGATCGGCGCCTGCCTCACGCTCACCGACATAGCTGAGGATCCCCGTTTTCGAAACGGCATGACCGCTCTATCGCAAGCGGCCGCTCTGGTGGCCACGCCGCACATTCGAAACATGGCCACCCTCGGCGGAAACCTCTGCCTGGATACGCGCTGCAACTACTACGATCAGAACTACGAATGGCGAAAGGCGATTAACTTTTGCCTGAAGAAAGACGGAACCACCTGCTGGGTCGCGCCCGGAAGCTCGAAATGCGTGGCAGTCTCCTCCACGGACACTGCGCCCGCGCTGATCGCTCTTGGCGCCCGCGTCCGCCTGGTCTCGCGCTCCGGCGAGCGCGAAGCCGCGCTTTCCGAGCTCTACAACAATGACGGCATCAACTATATCCGGCGTCGTCCCGATGAAATCCTCGCCGAAGTCCTGCTGGATTCTCTCCACGGCTGGAAGAGCACCTACTGGAAACTGCGACGCCGCGGCTCGTTCGACTTCCCCGTATTATCCGTCGCCGCCGCGGCGCGCCTGTCCAGTCAAGGTGTGGTCGAGGATGCGCGAATCGTAGTAGGCTCTGCAGCGTCTCGTCCGCTGGTTGCAGACGGGGCTTCAAACTTTCTTCTGGGGCGCACCTTGAATTCGGAAACCATCGCTGAAGCTGCCGCGCTTGCGGCTCGCATTGCCAAGCCTTTGGACAACACCGATTTCGACATGACCTGGCGCAAGCGAGTCACCTCTGAATTTGTAACCTACGCGCTCCGCGAATTGCGCGGCGATGACATGCACGTCGAGCGCGAGAGTTTCACGCGTCACTCATTCGAATGAGAATTCTCTTGGTCACTCCATGAAACAAAAACGAATCGCATTCTTGTTGCTGTTCCTGCTTGCCATCGCAGTTCACCGCGCGTCCGCGCAAGGCGCGCAAAATTCGCTCGCCGAAAAACTGGGATTCCCTGGCGACGCGAAGCTCTTGATCGTCCACGCCGACGACGTCGGCGTAACTCATTCCGTAAACGCCGCGACGATCAAGGGTCTGGAATCGGGCCTCGTCAATTCCGCCAGCCTTATGGTCCCCTGCCCGTGGTTCCCAGAGATTGCCGACTACGCCAAATCACATCCCGACGCTGATCTTGGTCTCCATCTCACGCTGACGAGCGAACGTGTTTATTACCGCTGGGGACCGGTCGCTTCAAAAGACAAAGTCCCAAGCCTCGTGGATGAAAACGGTTATTTTCATCACGACTGGAAACCAACAACCCGCATCAACCCAAAAGAAGTCGACCTCGAACTTCACGCCCAGATCGACCGCGCTTACGCGATGGGTATCCGTCCCACACATCTGGATTCGCATCAATACCGCCTTTTCGACAACGGCCAGGATCTTTTCGAAGTTGTCGTTCGAATCGCTCACGAGTACCACCTTCCGGTTTTCGTTGCCCGCGACTGGTTCGCGGAACGTCCCTATCTGGAAAAAAGTCTGGGCCCCGCCGATATCGTCATCGACCATACGATTACCATCGCTCCCGGCGTCGCACCGGACAAGTGGGCCGATTTCTACAAGACCGCCCTCAAAAATTTGAAACCCGGCGTCACGGAATTTGTGATTCACCTCGGCTTCGCCGACGATGAATTAAAATCCGCCACGCGTGAACGCGACACTTGGGGCGCGGCCTGGCGTCAGCGCGATTTTGATTTCTTCACCAGTCAGGAATTTAGCCAACTGCTCGCCGCGCAGAACATCAAGCTCATCACTTGGCGCGAGATCGCCGGCGCCGCCAAGAAGTGAATTCGAACGGGCGCCCGCACGCAAATATTTCTTTCGAACGGCACGCCAGCGAAAATATTTCTTTCGAACGCCGTTTCGCGCTATTTTTTCAATGGAAGTTGTTTCATTCTTGGGGTGACCATGCCGGCTGAACCGGAAACGCAATCCAAGCCCTTTTTCAAAAATCCCACGCTGTACACCTCTGCGGCCCTTGTCGTCGTTGTGTTTGTTGTAGGGGGGATTCTTTTTTCGCGCTGGTGGGAAAATCGCGCCATTGAAAACCGCGCGAAAGTGGAAAGAACGCAAAAGCAACAGGAGCAGGATCGCATCACCCTGGAACAACTCGGCGGAAAGGAGCTCGCCATCCAAAATTTCTACGCCACCCCCGGCATGGTCCGGCGAGGCGAACCCGTGCAGATTTGCTATGGCGTGGCCAACGCCAAAACCGTGACGCTGGAACCTCAATCCAATCCCGTTTGGCCGTCCTACTCGCGCTGCGTCGACGTAAAACCCCTAAAGACCACCACTTACACGCTCACCATCGCGGATGCCTCCGGCAACACCAAAACGCAAACGCTCGAAGTCCAAGTCCGCTGAGAGAAGGTCAAACCACCTTTACCCAGGAGGCAGTTCTACTCGTAAACCCGTGCCAAAGTCAGCGAAATCATGTCTTTACAGCAAATCTCGCGTTCCCCCTTGTGACTTCAATTCCCCCGCATCTATAATGATGGCTTGAGCGGGGTCCGGGAACCATCCTTACTTCCCGGACTCCGCAGACTTTTTTAGCGAACTGACGGCCGACGACCATGTCTGATCCACTGGCGAAGATTAAGAAAAAGATCCAGGACGAAATCGACCAGCTATCCCACGAGCTCAGCGTCGAGCTGCCCAAAGAAATTGCAGTGGCGCGCGCGCACGGGGACTTATCCGAAAACGCGGAATACAAGTTCGCCAAGGAGCGCCAGGGCTACGTCAACGCAAAGATCAGCCAGCTCAAGAAGCGCATGGGCGACCTGGGTATGCTGAACCTAAGCAATATTCCCAAAGACCGTGCGGGCTATGGTTCGCGGCTCACCGTTCTGGACACGCAGCGCGACGTGAAGATCGAATACAAACTGGTGAGCACCGAAGAGGCCGACGTCGAGAAGGGGCTCATTTCCACGACGTCGCCAATAGGAAAAGCACTGCTGAACAAGAAAGTCGGCGATGAAATTGAAGTCGCCACGCCCGCGGGCAAGAAGGAATTCGAAGTGATGCGCCTCGTGACCATTCACGACGGCGAGTAACCATTTTGCGGTTCCAGGCGTCTTAATCAGCAAGTCGTGTTGGCCGCCTGTGAGGGACTATGTATTGGGGAGCAGGCTCGGGGCTTGGGGTTCTGACTTTTTTCGGCTATCTGCTATTGGCCATGGGTGCGCTGCTGGTGTGGCGCAATCGCGACGATTTCTCCGTCTGGTTTCAAGATGAGATTTCCGTCTTGCGCCGCGGCTTCTCTCGCTATACCCCGGTGGGCCCGTTTTACATACTCCGCGAGGAATCCCGAATAAAGGCCATCCCGACCTCGTTTATCCGCAATCTTACCCGGCTGCCGCGGAGCCGCTTCAATGGCGCGGCAGCGCTTCTGATGGCCGGCATGATGCTGTTCCTGCTGGACTTTTTCCTCTGAAGATTCTCTCTTGCCTAGACAAACCGTTGGCCCTTTGCGATTCTCATCCCGATGAAACCAGCCCTGATCGTTCATGGCGGCGCATGGGACATTCCTGACGAAGCCGTGGACGCTTGCAAGTCCGGCTGCCAGCGCGCACTGGGGGCCGGCTGGACTCTGCTTGCCGGCGGCAGCTCAGCCCTGGACGCCGTCGAAGCCGCCATCATGGTTCTCGAGGACGATCCTGTTTTTGACGCTGGCTATGGCTCGCACCTCAATCTGGATGGCCGTGTAGAGTGCGACGCCATCGTCATGAACGGCGCGACGCTCCGTTCCGGCGCGGCGGCCACGCTGCAGCGCGTCAAGAATCCCATTCAGCTCGCGCGGAAAATTCTGGAGAATTGTCCGCACATGATGCTGGTCGCGGAAGGCGCGGAGCGTTTCGCCAAAGAGCATGGAATCAAGCTTTGCAAGCCGGAGGAACTGGTCAGCGAAGCCGAACAAGAAGCCTGGATGAAGTGCAAGGCGGACAAACACGCCGCCGAGCATCATCGCGGGCACGAGCAGGGAACCGTCGGCGCGGTCGCCATTGATCGCGAGGGCCGCCTCTTCGCCGCCACTTCCACCGGTGGAACGTGCTGCAAACTTCCCGGCCGCGTCGGCGATTCGCCGCTCATTGGCTGCGGATGCTACGCCGACTCCGAAGCCGGCGGCGTTTCCTGCACCGGCTATGGAGAAGCCATCATGAAAATCGTGATGGCCAAGACGGCTGTGGATCTTCTTCGTTCCCGCGTGACTTGCGTCGATCCCCCGGGGGCGGCCGATGCCTGCGACCTCTCTTCCGCTGATCTGGCCGCGCGCGAAGCCGTTCACCTCCTCGGCAAACGCACGCACGCCACCGGCGGCCTCATCCTCCTCGACCGCCACGGTAACCCCGGCTTTGCGTTCAATACGCCGCGCATGGCCTACGGCTACGTGGCCCTCGACGGCAACTTCGTCGCCGCCGTTTAGCCCGCTCTCGCAGTGGCGGGTCTTAGACCCGTGTTTTGCTCCCTGAGATGCTCCGGAACTGCACCAGTCTGAAGACTGGCCACTACAACGTAAGTACCCCTACACCCCCCATCGATGCATGAATGTGAAAAGAAAGGACTTGCGAAAATAGCAATTCGTAAGCGCATGAAAGGACAGGGTTTGTTTTTTGGGAGGAAAAGGGAGGCAATTTGTAAGTGCATGAAAAGAAAGAAAAGGGATGCGAACGAGCAGCCAGTACTTCGGCCCTTGACGGGTGTGACGCGAACGCGGAGCGGCGGGGGCTGGAGAGGTTAAGCAGAGGTGATTTTGATTGGCAAACACGCGGGAGAATAGCATGAAAGTATAGCGCGTGTCAATTACTTTTTGGTTAGCATTCGAATGGAGCGGTAAATCGTTGAAACGTCCCGGCTTAGGCTGCCGGGATGCAAAAAGCGCATTTGCAGGTTGGAAGGTTAAAGGGTTTAATGAGCGGAGTCCAAGGGAGTGAGGCATGTCGCAGACAGTTGTTCCGATGATTCATGTGCCGGATGTCAGAGCCACGGCCGATTGGTACACCTCGATCGGGTTCCAACTACTCCGAGTAAACGAAGAGGATGGCGAAATCAACTGGGCAAAGCTGTCCTTCGAAAACAGCGAACTGATGCTTGACGCAGGCGGGAAACCGAGCACAGACCACCGCCGCGAGGTCGACTTGTACATACTCACCGACAACGTCGATGACGTGTACCGACGCCTTAAGGACCGCGTTCAAATCGTGGAAGGGCTTTGTGATGCCTTCTACGGAATGCGTGAGTTCATCATTCGCGACATCAACGGATTCTGGATCACTTTCGGACAACCAATACAGTCAAAATAGAAATCAGAAAATTGTAATTGGAAAATAGGAGATCACGGTGAAGGTCACATTGCAGGGCATGCGTTGCCTTAAGACGACGGAAAGCGACGGAGACGAGATCTATTGCGTGGTGACCACTGACGGCGCGAACGGGCGCGAGCTGGCGCGGTTCGATGTAGGGAACTTTGAGGTGGGCAGGACCCTTCATCCGGGGAAATTGCTTTGGGATGAAACGGGCGGGACTGCGGTGACGATCACGGTCATGGAAAGCGATGCGGACGAGGCAGGACACGGCAGCGACGACTTCATTGGAGAGGTCACGGTGAGTGCGGACGGCAACTGCAAGCCAGGCCGCGGAACGCTCGACGAAGGGTATGAGGAGAGCAAGCGATACCGGCAATTCAGCATGACGGGAAGCGCGGCGCACTATGTTGTGCACCTGGAAATTGGAAATTAGAACCCAGAACCCAGAAACTAGAAACTAGAAACTAGAAACTAGAAACTAGAAACTAGAAACTAGAAACTAGAAACTAGAAACTAGAAACTAGAAACTAGAAACTAGAAACTAGAAACTAGAAATTTTAGACTAGAAAACTAGGGAAGAGAGCGTTTCCACACGCCGGTCAAAAGCTCGGAATTAACACAGAGGTCACAGAGATTGGGAGAGCACAGAGGGCACGGAGAAAAGAGGATCCTCCGACTCGCGATGCTCCATCAGGATGACCGTGCTTATCGCATGTTCCGTTTGCGGGCTGCTAGAATAACGGCGCGCGGAGACGAATGGTGATGGCTCCCACGTTTGCGAATGGAAAGATCTGTTACATCGAGATGCCGGCGACGGACATTGCGCGGTCGGCCGACTTCTACAAGAAGGTTTTCGGCTGGCAGAACCGCAAGCGTGGCGATGGCAGCACGGCGTTTGACGACTCGGTGGGGGAAGTGAGCGGCACGTGGGTGCTGGGGCGCCCGCCCTCGGCAAAGCCCGGGCTCCTCTTTTACATCATGGTGGACAGCGTGGAGGCGACCCTTGACGCGGTGGTAGCCCATGGGGGCGAGATCGTGCAGCCGATTGGCGCGGACGCGCCCGAGATCACGGCGAGATTCCGCGATCCGGGAGGAAACGTGATCGGCCTCTACCAGCAACCCGCCTGACGCTAATCGTTTCTCTTCGAGGTTGCAGTGGGAATCTTGACCGAAGACATGAAGCGCGTCGTCAGCGAGCAGCGGCTCGGCTTCGTCGCGACGGTATGTCCGGACGGAACTCCCAACTTGTCGCCCAAGGGAACGACAGCGGTATGGGACGACGATCACATCGTCTTTGCGGATATCCGCTCCCCCGCGACGGTCGCAAATCTAAGGCGTAATCCGTCGACGGAGATCAATGTGGTCGATCCGATGGTGCGCAAGGGCTACCGCTTCAAGGGAGTGGCCTCGGTGCTTACGGAGGGAGCCCTGTTCGAACGAATCCTGGATTTCTATCGCGCGGAGCGAAACCTCGACGAGGGCCGGATTAAGATTAGGTCCTTTGTACTGGTCAAGATTGACGAAGCCATGCCGGTCGTTTCTCCCGCTTACGATCTAGGCCTGAGTGAAGAACAGGTGCGAGAGAAAATGCAGTGCTACTTTGATTCGCTGCAACGCAAGATCCCCGGTACCGGCCGGGAGGAAACGTGATCGGCCTCTACCAGCAACCCGCCTGAGGCTCGCATAGGACGGGTTTGTCTCTGGTTATCTGTGGCAGGTTCCAAGCATGCGACGCCAGGGGCCTCAGAAAGAAAAGCGAAAGACCCCACACGGCCCGACCCGGCCGGGGTAAACGCCACCGGCGTATGGACCGCCCGCCAAATATCCCCCAACCGCGGCGTGCTGCACCGAGATCCGGTTGTTCCTAAGGTCTTTTCCCTGCCAGAATGCAGTCTTTCCTCTATTGCGTGCTGCACCCAACGCCATATCCTGTCGGCGACCGTCGATCATAAATCCTCGAGTGGAAGCCTCTGAGCCCCAGTAGGTGTCGATGGAAATCGGGCGGCAGTTGCGTAAGGTAAGGTATTGATCCTCTGCGAGGAATCCTCTGCGCGCGACACCATGCGCGTGTTGCTGGGGAGCATGGGGTGTCAGTGCGTCGTCGCGTCGACGGTGCAGCAGCCGATTGCCGTTTTTGGAGCAGGAAAACCCCGATGCGGCCATTGTGGACCCGCGAAGCTCCGGCTTTTCGGCCGCTTCGATCGTCTCAGAATTTGACAAACTTCATCCGAGTTTGCGCGACCGCGTAGTGGTCCTCAGCGGTAACGAGAGCGAACCGGAAATCGAAGACTTGCTCCGGCGATACTCGCTTCGCCGCGTATCCCGCGACCGCCTCTTGCAAGAACTTTGGGGCGGCTTGGAATCTTTGTTGCACCCCAATAAAATCCTTCGCCGCGTCGTAGATGCTGCCCAGCTCGTTTTCGACAGTTTTCTGCAGCCCATACCCGCCGGCGTCCGGGGCACACGGCTCCCCGATCGGCGGTTGGTCTATCAATCCGAAGTCTCATGGCGGATCTCTGGCTTGAGCCGCAGAGCGATTCGCAGCACATCGCGCTGGTTGGCCAGATTGTGGACCCCGCCCGATTCGATTGTCAGTTCGATACGATTCCAGTTGAGCTCCGCGGGAGCAAGGGCGCCATCGCCCTGGCAACGGCCAACAAGTTCGGCGAATTTCACTTTAACTTCGAGTTCGAGCCCAGCGTCAGTCTGGAAATCCATCTCCGCCGATGTCGGCAATGGCCGCGTGGACCTATACCAGGCCGTCTCCGCCTTGCGCCAATCCCTTTATTCACACTGAGCTCGCCGAAGGGCGTCCACTAACTACGTGATGTTACACTCCTTCTCGCCGCTCCGTGGTAGAGGTTGAACGCATGGCGGGTGGCGTAGAGCAAGTCTTCCGGGAATGCCTTTGGCTATACGGAGTCTGGCCCACCCGCCGACGGAGAATCCCTTCGAAAGTGCGCTCTATCTCTCTGTGGCAGCCACTTTCCCGTTGCTAGGGCTCTTTCCTCCATTAGTCACGAGTCACTACCGCGCGACCGGGGCGGCTTGTTGTATCATCCCTCGGCGCAGGCGCTCGGAAATCGAGACATCGATGAGCGCGCGGCGGGCACGAAGGGCACGATGTATCGTGCCCCTACAAGAAACGGGGGCATGAGGGGAATCATGAGGCAAAAGTTCAGTTTGATCACGATTCTGCTTTTGGCTGCGACCGCGGCGGCGCAAACGCCACCGCCGCCGCTGGTTTCTCCCGAGGTGCACTCCGACCATCGCGTTACGTTCCGTTTCCGCGGGCCTAACGTCAAGGAAGTTGCCGTTTCCCTCGAAGGCGCCGCGAAACCGTTCCCCATGCAAAAGGACGATGCGGGCGTGTGGAGCGCGACCACCGAGTCGCTTGCTCCTGATTATTACGGCTACACGATTATCGCCGACGGCGTGGGGCTCTTCGATCCTTCGAACTACGCCATCAAACCCAATTTTCTCTACCGGGCCAGCGAAGTGCACGTTCCCGGACCGCCCTCGCTTCCCTGGGAAACCGCTGACGTGCCGCACGGCGAGGTTCATCATCATTTCTATAAGTCCGCGGTGGTGGGCGACGACCGCGGCTTTTTTGTTTACACACCGCCGGGATACGATCCCCGCGGCAAGCAGTCGTATCCGGTTCTCTACCTGCTGCACGGCTTCAGCGATGACGCGAGTGCCTGGACGGCGGTGGGGCGCGCCAACGTGATCCTGGACAACCTGATTGCGCAGGGCAAAGCCAAGCCCATGATCGTAGTGATACCGCTGGGCTACGGCGCGCCGGAGGTGCTGCTTCCCAACTCCGGCGTATTCCACGATCGCGCGCTGACGGAGCGAAACTTCGATAAATTTCGCGAAGCGCTGCTGAAGGAAGTGATCCCGCGGGTCGAAAGCGCTTATCTGGTGGCGAAGGACCGCAACGCCCGCGCCATCGCGGGGCTTTCCATGGGCGGCTCCGAATCTTTGCTGACGGGGCTGAACACGCTGAACCAGTTTGCGTGGATCGGGGCCTTCAGCTCCGGAGGGATCACCGAAGAGTTCGACAAAGAATTCCCGGGGCTGGACGCGAAGGCCGCGCCGCAGCCGCGCTTGCTATGGATTGCGTGCGGGACGGACGATCGATTGATCGAGATCAACCGTAAATTTCGCGCGTGGCTGGTGTCCAAGAAGATTCCGCACGTGGACATCGAGACGCCCGGGGGACACACCTGGATTGTCTGGCGACGCAATTTGACGGATTTTAGTTCGCTGCTTTTCCGCTGAGGGAGCGATGAAAATGATGAACGCGATTTCTGCAAGAACGACGAAGATGTTAGTTGGGCTCGCGGCGCTGGCGATGCTGCTTGGCGCGTTGGGCGCAACATTGTACGGCCATGGGCACGGTCGGGGGCAGGGGCAGACTGCTGCTCACGGAGTGGTCACGCCGCTCGCGAGCGCCAACCTTGTTTTCGACGGCGAACCCGCGTGTCTCAAAGTGGCCCGCGAGAACGGGGATCCAGATATCGGCGCTTCCACGTTTCTTCTCGAAGCTCCTTCCGGGTGCGTGGTTCCCGCGCACTATCACACCGCGGAGGAACAATTGATGGTGGTCCGGGGCGACGTGCTCACCGGGATGGATGGCATGCCTGAAACCACGATGGACCCCGGCGGGTTCGCCATGATGCCCGGCAAAGCGATGCACTGGTTCACGTGCAAATCGAAGGTAACCTGCCTGATGTTCGTTACGTTCGACCGAAAGTACGATATCGTCTGGGCCAAGCCAGCGAAATAGCAGGCAACGAAATTGACGCCGTTTGCTTCTGCTCTTACGATGAAGAGGCGCGCAGACTTCCCGCGGAGCAAGGTGAACGGATACTCCATGAAAGCTAGATCTCTCTGGTTCGCGATTTTCGTGCTGCTGCCGATCGCGGCGAGCGCGCAGACGGCGGACGAAATCGTGAATAAATCCCTGGCCGCGCGCGGCGGCGCCGAGAAGATCAAGGCGATTCAGTCGGAGCGCGTCAGCGGACGCGTCACGTTCGGACCGGGACTGGAGGGCACTCTCGTCGCGGAGCTCAAGCGCCCGCATAAGCTGCGCGTTGAGATTGTAGTCGAAGACCAGAAAATTATCCGCGTGTATGACGGCAAGTCCGCGGGCTGGGTGGTCAATCCGTTCGCAGAGAAGAAGGACGCGCAGCCCATGTCCGCGGAAGATTTGAAGAGCGTTTCAGAAGAATCCGATTTCGACGGGCCGTTTATCGATTACAAGGCCAAAAGCAATCAGATTGAGTTGGTGGGCAAAGAGGAACTGCAGGGCAAGTCCGCCTATCGCATCAAGCTGACGAACAAAAACGGGAATATCCGCTTTTATCTTTTTGACGCGACTTCCTTTTTGCCGGCGAAGTGGGAAGAAACGCGCGTGGTGGAAGGCAAAGAGACGCCGTGGGAATCGTTTTTCTCGGACTATCGCGAGGTGAATGGCGTGAAGTATGCGTTCCAGATCGATTCGGACAGTCCCGGGACGGACTTGAAACAAACGGTGGTGGCCGAGAAGATTGAGATCAACGTGCAAATCGACGAAACGCGCTTCGCCAAACCCGTTGTCCCGCAAGCACCAGCTGCGTCCCCGGCGCCGACCAGCCCGCCGCCATCGGACTAACGCTTCCGACGAAGAGATGTTACCTGGTATCCGGAAGACGCGCTAATTTTTTGAGTGCTTATGTGCGGAATGCAGGTGGTACAGATTCACGATCGAATACGTCACGCCGCCAAAAAATGTGACGCGCGGCAGGTCTCCATAGACTGCAAAATAGGCTCCAGCATCCAGAATCAAGCGGGGGCTCACGTTGTACGTGGCGGCATGAAGAAGGGTCATCGTCGCGGGCGTCGCGGCATTTGTTCTGCTGAAACCGGCAATCTCGCCCGTATATCCCCACCTCCCCGTCAGCGGATGGAAATACGATAATGCAGTAGAATAATTGCGGTCATATCCGCTCGCGCCCGGTCTCCCAACGAATTGCACGCCTTCGTTTATGTCAATGTGGTGTTTCCCGAGGTCCTTACTGAACAGCATTTGGACGGAATGACCGGATGCGCCGGCCCCGAGCCCGGCCGAGGCAGTCGGCAGCGTCGCCACGTAGAGCACTGCAACCTTTGGGATGGCCTTCTTCTGAGGAATCATTGCGAATTTGAATCCCGCGCCGGAGTCACCCATTCCGGCCACGCCAGCGTCCCGCTGAATCGGATTGTTGAGAAACCATAGCTCGAGGTTTTTGAAAACGCCCCATTTCAATAGACCGTTGATATTCTGATGTCCCTTCGCGGCTTCAAATCCATATTCGACCTCGAAAACACCGCGCTGCACTGTTTCTGCTGTTGACGCAAAAGTAGGGCGATTCGGCACGGCCACGAGTTCGACTTGCGCCGCCTGTGCGTGAAGGGGTGCGGACTGCGTGAGACCCGCGAGCAAGAGGAAGGCGAGGGCGCAAGATCGTCTGGTGAATACTCCCAATTTGTCTCCGCTGGAGAAGCGAATACCTGTGGACGCAACATCCGCGTTTCTTGCGGCCCTTTTGGCGACCGCAACAGCAGCATCGTGCCGCCGCAGGCGAATCTGAATTTTATTAACTATAGTGAACCTTCTGATGAAACTACGCTTAATCTATTTGCATGTCAACTACATCCCGGTCATCAGTTGCGGCAGTCACAACATCCTTGATTCGCGTGAATCGGCCATTACCGGCTTGGGGAGAGATGCTGCGTTGAGCCATTGACAAGTCACTTGGCCTTTCACTTGCGCTATCCTGCCTGAGTGCGACAGCCGCCCGAAGAAAAGGCGAGTACTTCCACCGCGGGCCTTTGCGCCTCTTGCCTGCACGCGCGGCGCATTGAATCTTCACACGGCTCCGTCTTCTATCTCTGCGGACTCTCCCACACCGATCCGCGTTTCCCGAAATATCCCCGGCTTCCCGTTCTCTCTTGCGACGGTTACAAGAAGAAACTGTAGCAGCGGACTTTCGACCCGCATTCATATTTTTCTTTATAAGGTTATGTCACTTTATGGTAAGTTATGCGGCGGATCGTCCATCCGGTGAGGTCTTTTCATGGCATCCCGGTCGGGAATATCAATCTGCGCTGTCTTGTTGCTGCTCGCCTGCCCCGCGCGTGGCTACGCTGATAAATTGCAATTCACCAGCAATCCCTCCGGCGCGACTGTGGAACTGGACGGCGTCGCCATTGGCACCACACCCTGCGAAAAGAATTTCCCCGGCGGCTACTTTCACAAGACAAAGACTGCTTTGGCGCGCGGCTCGAGCACCCCTGGTTGCGCGCATCAGCCTCACCGGCTACGCCACCAAGGAGCTTACGCTCACCGAAGGGCCGTTGAATTGGCTTTCGCTGAATGGCAGCCATGGCGAGTACTGGCTCTTCAAGACGGATCATTTCCATGTGGATCTGCAGCCTATCTCGGAAGCTTTCACCGGGGAGATCGTCGCTAGAGTTTCCGATGCCAGCGGCGGGGTTCAGCCGGAACTATCTCTCGAGGAATTGGTGCGTCAGACCAAGCCCGCCGTTGTCTATCTGAAGGCATTGAACAAATCCGGCACGGGATTTTTCGTCACGGGCACGGGGGTACTTGTCACCAACGCTCACATTGCTCGCGGCGAAGAATCACTGCTTACGCTGCTCTCCGGCGGCGAGCAAGTAGAGGCCAAAGTCGTTTACATTGATGCGGAGCTCGATATCGCGCTGGCCAAAGTGGAAAGCCCATCCGCGCAAATCGATTTTCCGCACCTCGCCCTCGCTGACGCGGGCAGCGTTCGTCAGGGCGAGAGCGTGCTCGCCATTGGCAATCCCGGCGATGCCATGCTGTTCAGCGTCACCAAGGGAATCGTCAGCGCCGTTGGAAAATTTCCGAACGCCGGCCAGGGCACCTGGATTCAGACCGATGCTCCCATCAATCCCGGTAACAGCGGCGGCCCGCTTCTCAACACGCGCGGGGAAGTCATTGGCATCAATACGCAGAAGCTTGTCAAGAAAAATGCCAATGGCATCGGTTTTGCTCTCAGCTCCTCCGACCTTCTTAATGTCCTTCGCCGTTTCTATCCGAATGTCGCTGCCGCCTCCCGTCCTGCTGCTCCTGTTGCAACTCAATCGGCGCTGACCGAAACCAGCAACTCTCCCCAACCATCAACCCCGGCTTCGCTGCCCGCTCCCGATGGAGTTGGTACAGTTTCCATCTCCTCCGACCCAGACGGCGCCGAAATCTTTGTCGACGATAAATTCCACGGCAACACGCAAGCCACTTTGAAGATTCCTACCGGCAGCCACTCGATCCTCTTGAAATTCCCCGGTCGCGCCGACTGGCGCCGCACACTGGAGGTCCTAAAGTCCAGCAAAGCTTCGCTGAAGGCCACGCTCGAGCCGAGTCGTTGAACCTCGCCTCTGGAACAGGCTCTCGCCATCACCGCCGGCCGCGTAGGATCATCAAGAGAAAAGGATGCGGCAGAGCGTCACATCACGTCACGCTCTGCCGGAGATGGGTCTGTCCTCTCTATTGCAAAGGTTGCTGTTGCAAAGGCTCGTCAGGATTCGCCGGAGGGCTGGCAGGAGCAGGACTCTCTGCCGGTATTTTCTGGGAAGCGGGCGTCAGGCTTGGAGTAAGCTCCGAATTTCTATACTTCGGAGCACTCACGTATCCGCTCACGCGGTCTCGGTCAATTTTGTTAATGACCACTTGCACGGGTTGCGGATCATCCACGCGGTGGATCCAGATCGGTTCATAGAGGTTCACTTTTTTCTTGCTGAGTTGGTTGTCGTCAACGATCATGGCCAGATCGTAGCTCTTGTGCTTGGTGTCCGCTTTGCGAAGAGAGAGCATCAGCGGCCCGTAGCGCTGGAACTGCTTCGATTTCGGCAGGTTGAATTCGACGTAGTTCCGTTCTCCCCGTTTTTGCAGGGCGACGAGTTCCTCGTGAGTCCTGGCGATGGACCCGTTCAAATCGTCCCGCGTCGCGCTCAAATTTCCTTCCAGGTCCGAACGGGTCTTGGCGACTTCGTCTTGCGTATTTTTTAGCTGCTTTTGCTGGTCTTCCATCCGCGCCTGAAGTTCTTTCAGCCGCTTGTTCTCCACCGCGCTGCGCTTGCCAGCGGCTTGTTTTGCCGCCGGGGTGTTCGCTTGTGCAGCCGCTGCCGCCGCGGCCTGCTGCGCAGTGGACACTTCATTCAGCTTGCCGGTCAGCGATTCGATTTGCCCTTGCAGTTGGCCGACTGTCGCGGTCATCTGTTCCTGTTTTCCCGTCAACTGGCCAACGAGTGTCTGCTGGTGGTACCCGTAACCCACAGCAAGACACGCGGCCACGATCGCTGTTCCCGCTGCAATCGCAAGCCAGCGGGCGGTGCTTGTGCCTGATGGATTTTCCGGCTCTTCTCTTTCCATTCTGTCTCGATACTCTTCCATTGCGACCCTCCCGTGCCTCATTTTTCTTAGAACGATGGACAAATCTTCACTGCAATCTGCAGCGGCAGCCGAATGGGCGGATGACAGCCGGCCGCGAGATCACCTGAAACGGACAGGTTCGTTCCAGGCTCCATTGTGCAAAAGGATTGCCGTGTGCCGTCCGTTTGGTGTTTGCGTAAGTCTCGTTCTGCCAACACTTAACAAGGCTTGATAGCTACGCGCGGTTTCTTGCCCGGTACTAGTCCCTGCATTTTTTTCCTGGCAGCCAGCCGACTCTTACCGGGTGGCAGCTGGATGGGATTCTCCGATTTTATCTCCAAGTGCGTTGCTCCGGCTCTTTCCCTGTGCTAGGGTCCGGCTCGTCAGGAGATAGGGGCAGAAAATTCTCCGGCCGCTCGAACCCGGCCCTTGACGCAAACTGTAGAGCGGGATCGCCCACCACTCTGCGGAAGGAATTGCTAGCCGCGCGTGGTTAGCCACGATAGTTCACGATAGTTTCACGATAGTTCACGATAGTTCACGATAGTTTCACGATAGTTTAACGATAGTTTCCGGCTTGCCGACAAACCGGGACTCGAGACACTTCAGTCGACACTGCGACGTTTCGCGGAATTGGTTTGGCAGCCCTGAGGTGAAGGCACAGGGTTGGTGTCCCGATCACTCAATTCCGTCAGTCGTACACGCAAAAATATCTTCCGCTTGTCGGGGGCAGGCCGGCGGCTAATCGCCAAGCCTCCTTCCTCGCCTTCTGCGCCCGGGCAGTTCCGTGCTCCAGTTTGAAGGCGGCGCGGTAGTGCTCCAGCGCCTTTGCCCGCGCTGATTCCGCCACCGGCTCGTATTTCTTCGGATCGTGATACTCGGCGTAAGTGGTCGTGGCCAGCCACACGATCGTCGTATACGCATCGCCGATCATGAAATGCAGCGACGACAGGGTCGCGGGCGGCAGGGCCCGCGCGCCCGCGAGCAGTGACTCGCCTTGCTGAATCACTTGTGAGAATTCTTCCGCCCCCGCGCTACACATGCCGGTCTCGTCGAAGCCTCGTTCCATCTGGAACAGCAGGACCTCGTTGTCCGAGGGCCCAGCCGGAGCAAGCGCCTTTGCTTGCTTCAACAGTCCGTGGGCATAGACGTCGCCGCCAGCCAACTCGTTATGCACATAATCGGCCCCCAGGCTCTTCATCTCCGCGCGCGCCGCTTCTCCAGCGGGCACACCGTTATGGGCAAAAAAATCGAGCAGGCGATCGCCGATTTTGCGGTCGTGAGCCAGTCGCGAAAGGTTGTAACGACTTGGGTATCGCTTGGCAGGTTCTGCCCGATGAAATAGTCAGGCTTCTCGAGTAAAGAGGTCATCTCGCTGGTCTCCGCTGCTGGCAGCCCGGCTTCTTTTACTCTGCGAACCAACTCGTCGATCTCGGTCGTCAGGTCAATGCGCACCTGCTCGGTCTGTTTAACGAGGTCGTGGACCGCGTCGGAGTTCGCGAACGCCAGACGCACGAGCGTGCGATGAGCCTGGCCCTTGAATTGGTCGTACGCGACCGTTAGCACGGCACCATCCACGCGCCACTGCCGGGCAGCGGTCCATCCCGCCGACCCGAACCCGCCCGGGCCTAACCGTGTTGTCGAACTAGAGCCGTACTGCGCCGCCAAAGCCGCCTGAATATCCTCCGAGAGTTTTATTCCGGCCGCCGGATTGCTCTCCGGAATGTTGATCCACATCAATCCCAGTTGGCAGGTCGTTTCCAACACCTCTCTTCCAGAGGCTCCCGGCGCGGGCAGCGCATCGTCGGCAGGAGGGCGTGGATCGTAGAAATATACCGACCGCGTCCACGTGCGGTCCGTGCTTGTTGAACGCTCGACGACCGTCTGCGCGCACCATTGCTCCGTGTCGTTTGCGAACTGCGGCCCGTTGAACAATTGCAGTCTTTCGCCCGCGTGCGCGCGCAGCCACTCCGCTGGTGTCGTGCCGCCCTTCACCTCCGTGATCTCACGCGCAACCTGTTGGGCAAAGGTGACATCGGAAGATGCCGCTGTTTGGGCACGCGCGGCCACGGGCAGAACGGCCACTGCAACGATTGTCAGAAGGAGTCGTCTCATCCGAGCTCCACAGTTGTTTTTGGGGCGTGGGCAACATGTCAGCCGAGGACTAGGGCACCTTCCCTCCAAACAAAAGTACTCCGATCTTCCGCGCCCGGAGGTGTAATAATTTCTAAGTGGCGTTGTCCGAGGTACTACCGACGCAGGAAGCCTAGCTCACGGATCACGGGGCACTCTGAAGCAATCTACAAGCTGGCATAACGCGTTGTTCGAAAACTGACAGGGTAGCGAACGTGGTCCCCCGCTTTCAGCCAAAATTGACCTACCGCCAACAGCTCCAACGCATTGCCGTGGGCAAACGGCTGTGCTAGCATCCGGCTCGTCAGGAGATCGGACCAGGGAAATTTCGCAGGACCTTCGCCCCCGCCCCATGGGGACCAAGGTGCAGTGGCCACGTTCTCCTCCCTCAGTTCCAACTTGCCCGGCGCAGGCCCGCGCCCGAATTCTGCTGGACGGACCTCGCCACGCCGACCGCTTTGCGGTCGCCAGAGCCAGGAGGCTTTATGAAGAGCTATCTCACCAAGGACATTCGAAACGTTGGCATTGTCGGCCACGGCGGCACCGGGAAGACGCAACTGGTGTCGTCGTTGCTTTACACCGCGGGGATGACGCCGCGATGGGGAAAAGTTGCGGAGGGCAGCACGACCACGGACTGGGACGAAGAAGAAATCGCGCGCAAGATTTCCATTCAAACGGGCCTCTCTTATGCCGAGTGGCCCGCCACACCTACGACTCCCTCCGGCTCTTCCGAAAAAGTCAAAATCAATTTGATCGATCTCCCGGGCTATTCCACCTTCATCACCGAAACGAAAGCGTCGCTGATCGCCGCGGATGCCGCGCTCATTACCGTCGACGCGCACGTCGGGGCGCAGGTCACTACCGAAAAAGTCTGGGATTATTGCACGGAATACGACATTCCCCGTGCCTTCGTGCTTACCTGGATGGACCGCGAGCTCTCGAGTTTCGAACGCTCGATGGAATCGCTGGAGCAGGTTTTCGGGCGCAACGTCGTGGCATTGCAGCTACCGATCGGCGCGGAACGAGGATTCCGAGGGGTCATCGATCTGGTGGCCATGAAGGCTCATATTTACAAGCCCGATGGCGACGGCAAGCCCTCGATTGAAGAAATTCCCGCCGCACTGGCCGACGACGCCAAGGAAGCGCACGAAAAGCTTGTGGAGATGATCGCCGAAGGCGACGACGAAATGATGGAAGAGTTTTTTCGCGAAGGCACCATTCCGATCCACGACTTGATCCCCGCGGTCCGCAAGGCGATCGTGGCCGAAAAAATCTTTCCTGTCTTGATGGTCTCCTCGCTGCACAACATCGGCACCGCCAGCCTGCTGACGTTTCTTACCGACGCCTTCCCGCATCCCGATGAGCATGCGCAGGTCGGATACAAAGATCCGGATGGCAAAGGCGACCGCGTCGAGCGCAAGTATGACGACAGCCAGCCGCTTTCGCTCTTCGTTTTCAAAACGCTCGCCGATCCTTTTGCGGGCCGCATCAATTATTTCAAAGTAAAGAGCGGCGTGCTGAAAAACGATGCCACGCTCAACAACTACAATCGCGGCATCCAGGAGCGCTTCCAGCACATCCAGGTCGTGCAGGGCAAGCAGTTAACGGAAGTCGGCGACCTCCACGCCGGGGATATCGGCGCCATTGCCAAACTGAAAGAAACGACCACTGGCGAAACGCTCGGCGACAAAGTTTCGCCGATCTATTACGGCCCCGCGCGCTTGCCGGAGCCCTCGATCACCTTCGCCATCGAGCCCAAGACCCGCGCCGATGAAGATAAAATCGGCGTCTCCATTCACAAGATTCTCGAAGAGGATGCGGCGCTGCGCTTCATGCGCGATCCGCAAACGAAAGAATTTCTCCTGGCCGGCTCCGGCCAGCAGCACATTGAGGTCGTGGTCGCCAAACTGCACAAGCGCTATCACGTGGACCTCACCCTCAAGCCGCCGAAAGTTCCTTACCGCGAAACCATTCGCGGCAAGGCTGACGCAGAAGGCAAGCACAAAAAACAGTCGGGCGGCCACGGCCAGTTCGGCGTGTGCCGCATCAAGATGGAACCCATCGAGCGCGGCAAGGGCGTCGAGTTCGTGGACGACGTTTTTGGAGGTGCCATCCCGCGGAACTGGATTCCGTCGGTGGAGAAGGGCATCCGCGATGCCGCCGCGCGCGGCTATCTCGCAGGGTTCCCCGTGGTCGATTTCCGCGCCGTGCTCTATGACGGCAAGTATCACGACGTGGATTCGTCAGATATGGCGTTCAAGATCGCCGGCTCGCTCGCTTTCAAAGAAGCCATGAAGCAGGCGCGGCCCGCGCTCCTCGAACCCGTCATGCACGTGGAAGTGTATGCGCCCGATCAATACTCCGGGGACCTGATGGGCGATTTGAGTTCACGGCGCGGCCGGATTGCAGGCAGCGAAGCCCGCGGTCACAACGTCATCATCAAGGCGCAGGTGCCGCTCGCGGAAATGCTTTCGTACGCCAACGACCTCACTTCCAAAACGCAGGGGCGCGCGACGTATTCGATGGAGTTCTCGCACTACGACTATGTGCCCAATGAACTCGCGGAAAAAGTGATCGCCACGCACAAGGCCACGCACGGAGAGCAACTCGTCGAAGAAGAGGCGTGATGCTTTGTGTGGGCCGAGCTCAAGGCCATGCTCCTGCTTCTGCGCCTGTGCTATACTTGTATAGCGAGGTGCTTATGCTGGCCATCCGGCTTCCGCAGTCCATTGAAAAACGCCTTGAAAAACTAGCTCGCCGCACCGGGCGCACCAAGACCTATTATGTCCGTGAGGCCATCCTCCAACATCTCGATGATCTTGAGGATATCTATTTCGCCGAACAGGCGCTGGAGCGGGTTCGCAGCGGCGAGGAGCGCACCATTCCTCTCAAAGACGTATTGAAACGTCATGGCCTGGAAGGTTGAACTGTCCGCCACGGCGGAGAGAGAACTCAACAAATTCGACCCGCAGCAGAGCAAGCGTATCCTGAAATTCCTTCAAGAACGAATCGCCAAACTGGATGATCCGCGCAGCATCGGAAAAGCGTTGCAAGGTACGCGTCTCGGGGAATTTTGGAAGTATCGCCTGGGTGGCTACCGGCTCATTTGCAAAATAGAAGACGAACGCCTGCTAGTGCTGGTCCTGCGCGCTGGCCATCGCAAAGAAATCTATCGGTAGACTTTCGTAGGAAGAATCTTGTCTCGAAGTGCGGGGCCACTTCCTGCACATCATTAGTTTGAGGTACAAGGCAGTCCGCCAATTTGGTGCTTGCCTGTAGCAGAACCGCCGCCAAAATGGTGTCCATTATGAAGAACAAATCCGCGCGAAAACTCGGCCCGCAAACGAAAGCCATCCATGGCGGGGAGCCGAACCGTCGCGGCGTCAACGGCCCGATCGTCACGGAGATTATTCGCTCTTCGACGTTCACGTTTTCTTCCACGGAGGAAATGAAACTCTGGGCCGAAGGCAAGAACAAAGCGTACATCTATACCCGTTACGGCAACCCTACGCTGACGGTCGCGCAGGGGAAAATTGCCGCGCTGGAAGGTGCCGAAGCCGCCATCGTCACTTCTTCCGGCATGGCCGCGATTTCCTCCGCTTTGCTGGCGGCTTTGAAAGCAGGCGATGAGGTCATCTCCACGGCGCAGCTCTACGGCGGCTCGTACCGCTTGATGCGCGACGTGTTTCCGAACATGGGCATCGTCGTGCGGCAGGTCGGCACGGATCTGGCGGGAATCGAGGCTCTCGTCACGCCGCGCACGAAAGTCCTCTATGTGGAGACACCGACGAATCCCACGCTTCGGCTCGTCGATATTCGTAAAGCGGTTGCTTTCGCCAAGAAGCACAAGCTGGTCTCCATCATCGACAACACATTCGCTACTCCCGTTCTGCAGAATCCCATCGCCGTGGGCTACGACATGGTCGTGCACAGTGCTACGAAAGCACTGGCCGGCCACTCGGATATCATCGCCGGGGCCGCCGCCGGCAGCGCGCAGTGGATGGAGCGCGTACGCCAGATGATCATCTATCTTGGCGGCTCGATGGATCCCGGCGCGGCGTATCTGCTGATTCGCGGAATAAAAACGCTGGGCGTGCGCGTCCAGCGCCAAGGCGAAAACGCCATGGCCGTCGCCAAATTCCTTGAAAAACATCCGAAGGTGGCGCGCGTGCATTATCCGGGGCTGAAGTCCCACCCGGATCATGCGCTGGCCAAAAAACAGATGCGTGGATTCGGGGGAATGCTGGCATTCGATCTGAAAGGTGGCCTGCCCGCGGCGCGCCGCTTTTGCGATCGCGTGCGCTTGTTTCTCCTCGCGGCGAGCTTGGGCGGAGTGGAGTCGCTCGTCATTCTTCCGATCTACAGCTCGCACTACAACATGACGGAAGAAGAGCTCCGGCGCGCGGGGGTCAGCCCGGGCACGGTACGCGTTTCTCTGGGATTGGAAGACAAAGAAGACCTGATCGAGGACTTGAAACAGGCGCTCGCTTAGGCCGCCCGGTTATCCCATTTCAGGAAATCCGCGCGAAGCGAGTTATCTCTTCGCGCCTGCGGGTACGGGAACAGCCGCGGGAGCCGGTGCGGTGCCTGGCGCAGGAGGGGCCCATTCGTCCTGGGAGGGGAGCAGAGATTTAACGATGTCTTCCAATTCGTGGGAGCTCTGCACATGCTCCGGAAAGTTGTGGACGGTGATGTCGAAGGCTTTGCTGTGCTTGGCGCGGACTTCTTGCAGCTCTTCTTGCAGCCGGACGGCAACGCGCTTGGCATTGAGTGTATCGGTTTCGGGGAGAACCAGGGCAAACAGATCCGCCGCGAGGCGGTAGATCGAATCGGTGGGCCGCAGTTTGCGGGACATGGCTTTCGCGGCGTCGCTCCAAGCCGCGGAGTTGTCCTCGCTATTTTTCGCGGACGCATTCGCGGGTTTGGCTTTCACCAGCAGGAGTGAGAGCGTCTTTTGCATGGTCATGGCCCTCCGGTATTCCATGGTCAGGCGATCCCAGAAATGATTTTGATCGGGCATGGAGTGCAGCAAGTCCACGCTGGCTTGCTGTTGCAGGGTGACGTTGCGCTCCAACTCCGTCAGTATTTGTTGCTTGAGCTGGCGCACGGTGCGCTGACGCTCGAACAGGTAACCCACGAAAAGAAATGTCAAGCCGCAGAAACCGAAAAACGCGACGCGGAGCGTCCACTTGTTCCCTACGGGGTGGAGGAACACCAGCGGATACATGAACGCAGCCAGACCGCCGGCAAGCACCAGCACGATGACCGCCGCCAGGATGGTGAGCTGCAGCTCGCGGCGTTCGAGATGATCCAATTCTTTGCGGTTCAGCGCTACCATGACCAGCCTTTAGCTCCCGACGGCCCCTGGCCGCGGGTGTGGGGCGACTTTCGTTCCAGAATGAACCTCTATCGTCCGGTGCGAGGCCGCTAAGTGCAATGGGTGCAGAGTACTATGTAGCGCAAGTGGCACTGTCCCATTTTAGGAAAGCGGTCCCTTCCGACCAGTCCGAAATCTGTGCGAAAGGGTCTCCAGGATTCTCGCGGGCAAGCTAGGGCTGTTCGATGAATTGGATGTCCCAAAGGGATGGAGTTCCCAGAGGGTACCGACCTTGGCAGTGCCGTGACCGTGTCCGCGCTTGGGATTCTTCTTTGAATAGTGAGCCGAATCATAAAAGGGAAGACCGATCACCTTGATTCACAGAGGTTCATCCAGGTCAAGGGGCTTGTCGACGGCAGGATCGTAACCGTTGGCGATCAGCTCATCGATGAGCTTTTGCCGGGTGGCGAGGAACAGCGGCCCTTGGGGTAGTTCGACAATGATACGGTTGGCGGTCTTCGGCTGCCCGGGAGCGGAGATTTCCAGGTGGAAGTCGCAGTCGTTGGATTCCAGCTTGACTCGCCAGAGGTCCCCGGTGATTTCGTAGATTTTGCCGTCTTGCTCCCTGCCGGAATAGGGAGTGTCCTGCTTGCGCACCGCGGCGGTTTGGATGCCGGCCGGGGCGGACCACTGGAGCGCCTGCACGACAGTGCGAGCCTCGGGGGCCCCCGGAGCGGGATCGCGATGCTTCATGTTGGAACGGTGCTGTTTGGCGAGAAGAGTGGTCGCGGTGCAGGGGATGTCCTGTGAAAACGCTGGAATGGCAGAGGCAAAAATACTGAGAACGAACAACCCGAGGGGACGGAGCGCAATCGATTTACGTATCGGGACTCCTTGAAGGGCATACTTGGAGAGTTAACTGCATTTGAAATACTCTAATCTGCAAAAATATGCAAGAGTTTTTCGGAACGCTGGGAGCGCGCGGAAGCTGCGCTACCGCCGGAGAACGGCGAAAGGAGTGGCGCTAAAAGCAGAACGGGCGCCCCGGTGAACCGGGACGCCCGTTCTTGTAATTTTGTGAAGTGAAAAATTAGAGGGGCTGTACGTTCGAGGCCTGCAGGCCCTTGGGGCCCTTGGTGACTTCGAATTCAACCGCCTGGCCATCATTCAACGACTTATAGCCATCAGCCACGATCGCGGAGAAATGGACGAAAACGTCCTCACCGCTTTGGCGCTGGATGAAACCGAAGCCCTTGCTGGCATTGAACCACTTCACTGTACCTTGTTCTTTACTCACTGCTTTACTCGTTTCTGTCAGCTGGGTTACAGCTGAACATTAGTTCTTTAAGCTATCTGATGCCTCAAGTTCCGAGCCCCTCAACAGAGCTTCGGCCGTCTTCAAGCCTTGTGTTACGAGCCCGCAAAGCAGGCTCATAGCACAAAAAAAGGCCGCAAGTTTGACCTCGCGACCGCTTTACAACCCAAAGGCGATACAAGAGCAACAAACGCAAAGACAGAGTACCACAAGTTGTACCAAATGCCAAGCCAAATTTTAATTCCTTTGTCTACCATTGGTTAGCGGCCCTGGTGCTTGACGGCGCTGGCGAGAATCAGAGAGTGCGCGCCAGCGAGTCGAAGGACCCGCTCTAGCCTTGCTTGTGGTCGTCGCGATCTTTCGCGGAGCCAAATACGGCGTGCGTGAGGACGACTTCCGTGGAGTTGCCGCGGACGAAAAATTCGACGTCACTTGCGTCTCGGGACTGTCGGGATGAAGAGAAGAAGCGCCGACTAATTTTTGGATTCGGCTTCGTGGAGGTCGAGCACGATTTTCAGGATCTCTTCCGCCAGGCCGCCGGAGTTCACGCCGTCCATGTTAGCCAGGACCACCACGCCCGCGCGACGCTCCGGCACAAGTGCGAAGGCCGTGCTGGTGCCTTGTTGCCCGCCGGTGTGGGCCATGATATGAACGCCGAATTTATCCAGAGTTCCCCATCCCAGGCCGTAGCCGGTCGGCTTGCCATCCTCGGTCTTCTGCGAGGTCCACATCAGTTCCCGCGTGGGGTGCTTTATGAGCTTGTCCGCGAGGATGGCGGCTTCGAAATGCGCCATGTCGTCCGCCGAGGAAATCAGTCCGCCGCCGGGAATCTTGTAGCTGGAGTCGAGGACTCCCGCGTTGCGCACCAAGCCGGATTTGTCTTTGTGGTACCAGCGCGTGCGATGGGGAATCACGGCAAAGAAGTCATCGGCTTGCGTTTGCTCCATTCCCGCGGGTTGGAACACATTCTTTTTCACAAAATCCACATACTTCTCCGACGCGGCGCCTTCGAGGACGCAGCCCAGGAGCGTATAGCCGTAGGTCGAATATTGGAATTTCGTGCCGGGTTTCGCGACCAGCGGGTCAGCGGCGAAAATCTGCAACGACTCCTCCATGCCCGAAAAATGCCGGGCGCTGTCTTCGGGAATATCTCCTTTTCCGCCCTCGTTGTAATGGCGAATCCCTCCGAGGTGTCCGAGCAGCTCGCGGGTGGTAATCGGCCATTCTTTCTTGGGAAACGCCGGACAATATTTTTGGACGGGCGCGTCGAGCTCCAGCTTTCCCCGCTCATAAAGCTGCAGGACAGCAACGGCGGTAATTGGTTTGGAAATCGATCCCAGGCGGAAGAGAGTCGAAGAAGTGGCGGGAGCAGAGTCCTCCAGATCCGACATGCCAAATCCGGCGGACCACACGGGTTCGCCGTCCAGAACGACCGCCGCGCCAATGCCGGCGACGCTGTTGGCCGACATGAAGCTGGACACCGCCTTTTCAATTGCCGCACGCTTCTCGGGGGAAAGACTCTTTTGCTGAGCGGCGGCGCCGGCCACCTCCACCAAAGATAGAGCGAACAAACATAAGACCGGAACTCGGAGCGAGCTTGCAATCGTGAGTCGCGCGCGCTGTTTCACAGGATCACCTCGCAGGGCGAGTCTACCCCAAAGGGCAGGTGCCGGAAGCGGCGATGTAGGCTGTGGGCGATGTACTGAGAGCGTCACCCCCCATCCGGGAGAAAGCGTTGACCCGGATGCAAGCGCCTCCTTACCATGGAGAGATGAAGCTAAGGCTCTATTTGGCGACCGGCGCGATTCTGGTCTCGGGCGGCTTATCGGGTTGCGAGGATGCCGGGAAAAAACCCGTGCAGGCGCGCGTCCCTGCGCTGGCGCCCAAGGCCACCGCCGCCGCCCAGGCCCCGCCGGAACTTCCAGCGCTCCCGCTGGCAAACCCGGCCCGGCGGTTCGTCTCCCTGTTGCCCCCCGTTCCCGCGGGCAAGGACTACCTCATCCAGAAGGTCCAGGAAAAATTCGCTTCCGGCGAGCAGAACTTCAAGGCCGGGCATCTCGAAGCAGCGCGCAAGGATTTTGACGACGCGGTCGACTGGATGCTGGAGAGCGGCTACGACCCGAACGGCGACCCGCGGCTGAGCGAGCTGTTCCACCGCGTCGTCGACAGCGTTTACGCTTACGAGTTGCAGGCTTTCCGCGCCGGCGACGGATTCAGCGAAGCCCCCGCCGTCCCTGCGGCGATTGACGAAGTCGCGGAGATGACCTTCCCGGTGGACCCGAGCCTGAAGGGCCGCGCTGAAGAAGCGGCCAAAAACATTTCTCACGACCTGCCGCTGACCGTGAACGACGAAGTTCTGTCCTTTCTCAATTTCTTTCAGACCCCGCGAGGGCGCGCCATCGTGGAAACCGGGCTGAGCCGGGCCGGCCGCTACCGCGAAATGATTTCGCGCGTGCTGCGCGAAGAGGGCGTCCCTCAGGATTTGATCTACCTGGCGCAAGCGGAGAGCGCGTTTCAGCCGCTGGCTCTTTCGCGCGCAGGCGCCCGCGGTATCTGGCAGTTCGTGGCCTACCGCGGCCAGGAGTATGGGCTCCGTCACACATGGTGGATTGACGAACGGCAGGACCCGGAGAAGGCGACACGGGCCGCCGCCCAGCACCTGCGCGATCTTTACAAACTTTTCGGCGACTGGTACCTGGCCATGGCCGCCTACAATTGCGGCCCGGGCAACGTGCAAAAAGGTATCGAGCGCACCGGCTACGCGGATTTCTGGGAGCTCTACAAGCGCAAAGTACTCCCGCGCGAGACGAAAAACTACGTGCCCATCATCATTGCGCTGACGCTCATCGCCAAGGATGCGGCCCACTACAATATTGAAGCGGATCCGGAAGCGCCTGTCCCGACCGACGTGGTGAAGCCGGGCAGGGCCATCGATCTGCGATTGGTGGCGGAAACGATCGACGTGGATGTCACCACACTGCGCGCGCTCAATCCTTCACTCTTGCGTATGGCGACTCCGGACGACCCTTCCTTTGAATTGCGCCTCCCGCAGGGCACAGCGACAAGGTTCTCCGCCGAAATCGCGGACATTCCTCCGGACAAGTGGGTCAGCTGGCGCCGCCACCGTGTGGAGGTCGGCGAAACGCTTACGTCCATCGCGAAGAAATATCGTGTGACGGCGGCGGCCATCGCCGATGCCAACAACCTGGAACGCAGCGCGGCGCTCGGCGTGGGTGAGAAGTTGATCATCCCCGCGACGCTGCCGCAATCGGAAACGAAGCGCCGTCTGGTCAGTTATCGCGTGCGGCGAGGGGAGACGCTGGGTGGCATTGCCGATCGTTTCAGCGTGGACACCGAGGACATCCGCAAGTGGAACCGGCTGAAGTCCAACAGGGTGAGCCGCGGCATGGTCTTGCGCATTTACACCATCGGCGGCGCTCCGGAAGCTACCTCGGCCCGGGCGCGATCCCGGTCCAAAAGAAAATCACAGAAATCGCCGGCGGGCAGCGCGGGGAGCGGCGCTCTGGCCTCAAACCGCAACTAATTCGTTTATTATGAATAATTTACGTGGGGCTCAACGCTGCTGCACGGCTCTGAGGCGAGTCCATGCCCGCGGCAGATGGGGCTGCTTATGCAGGCCCCCTGCAAGAAAACCGCAGAGTGCTTGACAACTTCCGGCGAGTGCGATAACAACGGCGCAAGGGCGGGGCGGCATTCGAGAGAGCTCTGGCCAGAACAGTGACCTCTGGGCCCATTTTTTGCCCGGACCCAAAGATTCCCCCACGGGAGGATGGAATGGATATCGAGAAGGACGGTTTTGAAGACGACAACGAACTATCCCGGCTGGAGGACGAGGAGCTGGGCGGCGAGACCGAAGAGATCGTGGAAGAGGAAGAAGAGCTGGTGATCGTGGGAGAAGAGCCGGAAGAAGTGGCGCCCGCGCCGAAGCCCGCGTCGAAGCCCACCGCAAAGAAACGCGCCAAGAAAGCTGGGAAGAAGAAACCCGCGCGGAAAAGGGCGGCGAAGAAAGCGAAACCGAAAAAGAAGACCGGCAAGAAAAAAGCCAAGAAAGCACCGAAGAAGAAAAAGAGGCGGTAAGCGCACGTCACGTTGGCAAGATTCTCTTGGCGGAGGCCGGGCCTTGGTCCCGGCCTTTTCCTTTTGTGGAATCCTGTCTCCCACTCTGGAATCGGCCGGGCCGCGCTGCTTTCCCGACCTGGATATGCAGTCTTCCCATTCAGGAATCGACTCGCCAGGGCCCAACTCGCGCTTGCCCAAAGCAATAAGTACCGCTAGGATAATTCGCCATGTCGCATGCGCTGGAGCAGATACGCCGGATGCGTGGGGGAGCGCAATCGCACCTGATGCGTTGCTCCGACGGCCTCTACTACGTGGTGAAGTTCCAAAATAATTCGTAGCATCGCCGCATTCTGGTCAATGAAATGGTTGGAACCAAACTGGCGGCTCGGCTGGGCTGCCGACCGTTCCGGTGGCGATTGTAGAGGTGTCCGAAGAGTTGATCCGCCTGACGCCGGAACTGGCGATGGAACTGCCGCGTGCGCCGATTCCTTGCCAGCCCGGCCCGCAATTTGGATCGCGCTATCCCGGAGACCCGCGGCAACTGACGCTGCACGATTTCCTTCCCGACGAACAGCTGCGCGAGGTGGAAAACCTGCACGCCTTCGCGGGGATGCTGGTCTTCGACAAGTGGACTTGCAACACCAACGGCCGCCAGACGGTGTTTTTTCACAGACAGAATGAAGCAGCAAATGATGCAGCAGTGCGCTATGAAACACGGATGATCGACCAGGGCTTTTGCTTTAATGCCGGCGAATGGAATTTTCCTGACGCGCCGCTCCGGGGTTTGTACGCCCGCAATCGCGTCTACCTGGGTGTCACCGGGATGGAATCGTTCGCACCGTGGCTCGAACGACTGGAAAGCGGAATGACCGAGCGCGTCTTGGACGAAGTCAGCCGGGAGATTCCCCCCGCGTGGTACGAGGATGACTATGACGCGCTGCTGCGGCTGCTCGAACACCTTCATCGCCGCCGTTCACGGGTCCCAGAACTGATTCTCGAAGCCAAACGAACCAATCGGCAGCCGTTTCCGAACTGGGTGTGAGCCATGATTGAAACTTCTGACCATCAAGAAAACGCGGAACCGGCAGGTTCAGAAAGAGCCTGCGCCTACCGCGTTCTGCGGTACACACCGAACCTGGTCCGCGACGAGTGGGTGAATATCGGCGTGCTGCTCTTCGATCCGCAGACCGGCGAACGCCGGTTGCGCATGATCGAAGAAGAGAATGAGTTCCGGCGCGTGCGACGCCTTCATCCCGGGGCCGACGAATTGCTCCTCCGTGCGATTCGCGATGATCTGGAAGACCGGTTTCAATCGGCATCCGTCGACGGCGGGAAGGGCCAAGCCGGCAATTGGCAGCAATTCCTGGGCAAGTGGGATGAGACGCTCTCAAATGCTTTGCAGCTCGCTCCCCAGAAGGGCGTCTTTGCCTCGGACCTGGATGCCGAACTGGAGCGGCTGTATGGCGACCACGTCGCTCCCCAGCGCGCCTGTGGGAGCGGCTTGAAAAATCGGTGCGCGCCGAGCAGTTCACGTTTCCGGGCGACCCCATGCGCCTCGACTACAGCTACCGCCGCAATGGCACGCGCGGATTTGTCCAGACGCTCTCCGTCACCCGCGCTCCGGCCGACGCCAAGCTTTTCGCTTACACCGCGGAACGCATCACCGCCAAGGCTTCCCTGAAAACCGAATTCGCCGCCGTCACCGACGTCGCGCTGAACGCCGGGAACGATCGTCACCGTTTCGTGCGCGACACGCTTCGCGACGCCGGCATCGAGCCTATCCCTATGGAAGGCTTCGCCGTGTGGGTGGCCAAGCTGAAGCCGTTGCTGCAATGAGGGAGAGCGGGGAATTCGGGGATCGCGGAATATTCGGCGAGCCGATACCTCGCGGCAGCCTGGGGGGTGTCCCTCTTCCCCACTGTTTAGGCGGCTACAGCAAGTACCAGCAGCGTGGCATCGTCCTGCCAGCGGCCGCCGCTAAACTCGGCTACCACGGCAATGATTTTCCCCTGCAATTCATTGGCGGACAACGTGCGGTGGTCTTCGAGCAAACGCAGCAAGCGGGCTTCGCCGAACTCCTCGCCAACGGGGTTGCACGCTTCCGTGACGCCGTCGGTGAACAGAATCACGCGATCGCCCGCGGACAGCTGCGTCGAGCCCATCTCATAGTTCCGGCTGGCGAAGACGCCAAGCACGGCGCCGCCATCCCGCAATCGCTCGTGCGAGCCGTCGGAACGCACCACGAATGGCGCGTTGTGTCCGGCATTGACATACGCCAGCCGGCGCGTGGAGCCGTCAAGATGCGCGTAGAAAAAAGTAATGAAGCGGTCGCTTCCCGTATTGCGGTAGACAATGGAATTCAGCCGGCTGCAGAGGAGATCCGGCGCAATGGAGAGCGAAGAGAGGCCGCGCACGGCCGCCTGCAGATTGGACATCAGTAAAGCTGCCGGCATGCCTTTTCCGGCCACGTCGGCAATGCAGATTCCAAGCGTTTGGTCGTCGAGAGGGAGAATGTCGAAATAATCGCCTCCCACCAGCCGGGCGGACTGCCACGCCGTGGCGATTTCATATCCCGGCATTTGCGGAATCTCGCGCGGCAGCAGCTTTTCCTGGATGGCTTTAGCTTCGGCGATCTCCCGTTCCTGCTCCTGCAGATGAATCAGGGCTTCTTCCCGCGCCCGGGCCTCTTCCGCGGCGCGCCGCCGTAATTCGCGGCGCTCGCGTCCCAGGCCGATTTGCTTGCGAAGGATTTCCAGCAACCGCGTGTTGGTCCACGGCTTCTCCACAAAGTCGCTCACGCCATACTGCATCGCTTCCACGGCCAGGCCCACCGTGGCCCACCCGGTCATCGCCACCACGGGCGGAGGGTCTGCGATCTCCCTTAGCCGGCTGAGCACATCCAAACCTTCGCGTCCCGACGTCGTGTCCCGTGCATAGTTTAGATCGATCAGCAGAATATCGAACTCCTGGCGCGCCACCGCCGCCAGCAAGTCCGCCGGCGAATTCACAGTCTCAATATTGTAGCCGTGCCCCTTGAGTAGGAGTCGCAGTGCGTCCAGAACGTCCTGTTGGTCATCGGCGATAAGAATTCGCGGCTGCATCGTTTCGCGGTCCAATGAGATTTCGAGCGTTGTGGTCATCATCGCTGGTTACTCTGCGTCCCCAGGTGCGGGCGTCCATCCCGCTCCGAGATATTGGGGCAGCCAGACTGCCAGCCATGCCTGCAAATAAGAGCTTTAGTGCGAATGGTTTGTACGAACTCGAGGAGGAAGGAAGCGCCTCAATCTGGCCACTAGCGGGAACGCTCGTCCCAATTTCGGACACTGCGAGAGAGCGAAAGGTTTGTTCCGAAAAGAGAAGTCCCCTGATTTGGAGGGGCTTCTTTCCGCTCGACGCGTCAAGCTTGTGATCCACTCGCGATTTGTTTACCCGAAGCCGCGAAGAGTGTCTCTTACAGCACCGACTCCGACCAGTTTTCCAGCGTCTCTTTCACTTTGTGCAGGAACTGGTGGGCGATCGCGCCGTCCACCACGCGGTGGTCGTAGCTGAGCGTCACGTAGCACATCGAGCGGATGGCGATCGAATCGTTGATCACCACGGGGCGCTTTTCGATCGCGCCCAATCCGAGGATCCCGACGTTCGGCTGGCTGATTACCGGCAATCCAAACAATCCGCCGAACACGCCCGGATTGGTAATCGAGAACGTGCTTTCCTGCACCTCCTCGGGCTTCAGCTTTTTCGAACGCGCGCGCTCGGCGAGGTCGTTCATGGTGCGCTGGATCCCCAGAATGTTTTTCTCGTCGGCATTTTTCACCACCGGCACCAGCAGCCCCCAGTCAAGCGCCACGGCGATGCCGATGTTGATCTCCTTGTGAAGGACCACGTTTGTTCCATCCAGCGAAGCGTTCAGCGTCGGGAAGGCGCGCAGCCCCGCGACCGCCGCCTTCACGAAGAACGGCATGAACGTCAGCTTCGTCTCGTAGCGCTTTTCGAATTCGTCCTTGGACTTCGCCCGCAGCGCCGCGACTTTGGTCATGTCGATCTCATCGACGGAGTACACGTGCGCCGAAACGCGCTTGGACGCCACCATGTGCTCGGCGATGCGTTGCCGCATCGGGCTCATGGGCTGCACTTCGTAGTGGCCGAAGTAGATTTTTTCGCGCGGCACCGCGGTCTCCAGCGCCACGTGCGCCTGCGCGCCGGAAACTCCCGGTGGCGCGGGAGCTGCCGCTGGAGGAGCCGCCGGCCGTGAAGGCGCGGCCGAAGCTCCGGATACAGGGGGAGCCGCCGCAGGTGCGCCTCCTGCTGCAATCACAGCCTCAATGTCCTGCTTGCTGATACGCCCGCCCGCTCCGGTGCCGGTGAGTGTGGAAAGATCGATGCCATGTTCCGCGGCCATCCGGCGAACCAGCGGTGAGCTGTGAATTCGTCCTCCATCTTGCACGGCTGGCGGAGCGGCTGCAGGCATAGCGGCCCTTGGCGTTGCCGCAACCGGAGCAGGCGCAGCCCTTGGCGCTGAGGCCGGAGGAGGAGCAGCCGGGGCCGCAGCCTTCACAGGCGCAGGAGCGGAAGGAGCCGGGGCCTCGGTCTTTGCCGGAGCAGCCGTTGGAGCCGCCGCCGATCCCGCCGCATCAATCACGCCCACCACCGTCTGAATCGGCACGGTCTGCCCTTCGCCGACCTTGATTTCCTTCAGCACGCCGGCCGAAGGCGACGGAATTTCCGCGTCGACTTTATCCGTCGAAATCTCGAACAGCGGCTCGTCGCGCTCCACCTTGTCGCCCGGCTTCTTCAGCCACTTGGTGATCGTGCCTTCAAAAATACTTTCCCCCATCTGGGGCATTACGATGTCAACGGCCATGATCGCTCTCCTCTTTCCTCAAAATCCTAATACCGCGCCAATTCCTTCGCGGCAGTGAAAACCTTTTTCGCGTTGGGCAGGAAGTGATCTTCCAGCGTCGGCGCGTACGGCACCGGCGTATCCAGCGACGTCACGCGCATCACGGGCCCGTCCAGATCGCCGAACACCTTCTCACACAGAATCGCCGCGATTTCGCCCGCGATTCCTCCGGTTTTCGTGTCTTCATGCACCACCAGACATTTGTTGGTCTTCTTCACCGACTGCAGGATGGTCTCCTCATCCAGCGGCAGCAGCGTCCGCAAATCAATCACTTCCGCTTCGATCCCTTCCTGCGCCAGTGCCTCCGCGGCTTCCAGCGACGTATGCATCATCGCGGCGTAAGAAAGGATGGTCAGGTGCTTTCCCTCGCGGCGTACCACGGCTTTTCCGATCGGCACGGTGTAATCTCCGGCGGGAATTTCGCCCTTGATGCGCCGGTAGAGAAACTTGTGCTCGAAAAAGAGCACGGGATTATTGTCGCGCACCGCGGCTTTCAGCAAACCCTTCGCGTCGTACGGTGTCGAGGGATAAATGACCTTCAGCCCCGGCGTGTGCACGAAATACATTTCGGGATTTGCCGAGTGGAACGGCCCGCCGTGCACTCCGCCGCCCGAAGGCCCGCGGATCACCATCGGCGCGGGCGCGTTCCAAAGATAATGTCCCTTGGCCACGAAATTTGTAATCTGGTTGAACGCGCACACGATGAAGTCGATAAACTGCATCTCCACGATCGGCCGCAAGCCGAGATAGCTCATGCCGCAGGCCGCGCCGATGATGGCGCTTTCGCTGATCGGCGTATCCATCACGCGCTCCCAGCCGAATCGCGCCAGCAATCCTTCGCTGGTCTTGAACGCCCCGCCGTACACGCCCACGTCCTCGCCGAGCAGGACCACCGCCGGGTCGCGTTCCATCTCCTCGAACATCGCCTGCCGGATGCCTTCGAGAAACGTGACCTGCGCTCCGCCCGCGACGTTTCCATTCGTTCCGGCCCCGTTCGTCTTGGCCATTCTATCTCCGCGCCTTTCGCGAAGCGCTCGCCGCCGCAGCCTTCACGGTCTTCTTTGCTGCCGACTTTGTCAGGATTTTTGTGCCAGGTTTCCGCGCGCCGGCGGATTTCTCCGCCGAGGCAGGCGCATCGCCAAAATGAATCGGGGCGTTCGCTCCGCCCGAGCCTTTGCCGGAGCCAAATCCCGGCACGGTCCACACCGCCGCAACGCTCGATTTCGGCGGCGTCACTTCCGCGATGGGCCGCTCCCACTTCGCGCGAATCTTGTGGCAATCGTCGCCCGTGCAGTACACGCCCTCCTCCGCCAGCTCCGCCGGCGGCATCGGCGAATTTTCCGCAAACTCCCGTTCCTTCGCGAGCAGCGCGTCAATCTTGTCCTCGATCTCTTTCTTGCTCTTCGCATCGAGGAGCTTCTCGCTCGTCAAATACTTTTCATACAGCGCAATGGGATCGCGGGCCTCCCAGTACGCCCGCATCTCCTTCGGCACGTATTCGGCCGGATCGTGCTGCGCGTGGCCCAGCCGGCGGAATGTCTTCGCTTCAATCAAGATAGGGCCTTCGCCAGCGCGAGCGCGCTCGACGGCTTCCTTCGCCGTCGAATACATCGCCACCACGTCATTGCCGTCCACAATGTAGCTGTCAATACCATAAGCCTTTGCGCGGTCCGCCAGATTCTCAAGCGGAACCTGCTTGCGTACCGGCGTCGAATACGCCCACAGATTGTTCTCCAGGATCAAAACGAACGGCGCCTTCTGTGTCGCCGCGAAATTCAATCCTTCGTGAAAAACGCCCGTCGAGCTGCCGCCGTCCCCAATCCACGTCATGGCCACGATCTTCTGCCCGAGATACCGTCCGGCCATGGCCACGCCGGTCATCACCGGGATCAAATCGCCGAGCATACGATGTGCAAGTTGTCTAGGTCTCCGAAATGGCTCGTGCCGTCCTTGCCCTTGGTCGGCGAATCGTATTTCGCCATGTGCTGCATGAAAATGTCGCGCGGCGGCACACCCTTCACCAGCAGCGCGCCGATATTGCGGATCATCGGCGCCAGCCAGTCCTTTTTTTCCAGCGCGTACGCCGAGCCCACCGAGATGGCTTCCTGCCCCAGGCTCGAATACAGCCCTCCGACAATTTTGTTTTGCCGGAACAGCTTCACCATGGTGTCTTCGACGGCGCGGTTCAGACGCATGTAGTAGTACAAGTCCAGGTACTGCTGCCGCGTCAGTTCCTTCTTCATCCCTTGCTCCGGTAGGACAGGCATTCTTGCCTGTCCCGCCTCGTCAACCGAGGTCTTCAAAGGACAGACAGGAAATGTCTGTCCTACCTGTTCTAAGCCGATGTCACCACAGGCTGTTCTGCTTCCTGCAGTCTTTCCAACAGCTCCGTCCGTGATGTTTCCTTCAGTTCCAGCCCAAATACCTCGCCAAGATGATTCGCGATTCGCGGCGCAATCTCTTCCCGTTTCACGCTGCGTCCGAGCAGCTTTTCCAGCGAAGTCGCCTTGCGGCCCGCAATCCCGCACGGCACGATCAAATCGAAATACCGCAGATCCGTCGCTACGTTGTAAGCGAATCCATGCGAGGTCACCCACCGGCTGATGTGCACGCCGATGGCGGCGAGTTTCTCTTCGGCCCCGCCGTCTCCCACCCAAATGCCTGTCTTCCCCGTGACGCGCTCTGCAGTAATTCCGAATTCTGCCGTGGCCCGGATCATCACTTCTTCCAGCATACGCACATACCACACCACGTCGCGCCGAATCGCGCCCAAATTCAGTATCGGATAGCCCACGATCTGCCCCGGGCCATGATACGTAATGTCCCCGCCGCGGTCCGTCGTATGGAATTCCACGCCCTTCTGCCGCAGCACGTGTTCGGAAGCGAGCAGGTGCTCCCGCTTCCCGTTTCGTCCCTGCGTAATCACGTGTGGGTGCTCGCAAAGCAGCAGAACATCTTCGATTGCATTGGCCTTCCGCACCGCGACCAAGCGCTTCTGCAGCGCCCAGGCCTCCGCGTACCCAATCAATCCGAGGTCGACAATCCGGCAGATCCTCACCAGTCACCAGTCACGAGTCACCAGTCACTACACGTTTATCTGCAATCCCCGCACGCTCGCAAACGCATCCCCCATCGCTTCCCACACCGTCGGATGCGCGTGCACCATGTTCATCATGTCGTCGATCGTGCCTTCCAGGTTCAGCACCGCCGCAGCTTCCGCCAGAATTTCCGTCGCCAGCGGCCCGATAATATGAATCCCCAGCACTTCGCCGTACATCTCGTCGGACACCACCTTCACGAACCCGCCGTGATTCCCCAGAATCGTTGCTTTGCTGTTCCCCACGAAGGGAAACTTTCCAACCTTCACTTTGTAGCCCGTGTCGCGCGCCTGCTTTTCGGTCAATCCAATCGAACCAATCTGCGGCTCGCAATACGTCGCATTGGGAATCCGCGTTTTCACAATCTGGTGCGCCGGCTTTCCCGCGATGTGCGTCACCGCGATAATTCCTTCCATCATGGCCGCATGCGCCAATTGCGGAAGCCCCGCCACGATATCGCCAATCGCATAGAGCCCCTTCTCCGCCGTCTCCATGTAATCCCCGACGTGCACGAACCCGCGCTCCAGCTTGGCTTTCGATTTCTCCAGGCCGCAACCATCCGTCATCGCCTTGCGACCCACCGCCAGCAACAGCTTCTCCGCCTGCAGCGTCTGCGCTTTCCCGTCCTTGTCCTTGAACGAAACCGTGACGCCTTTCGCATCCTTCTTCACGGACTCCACCGCGCAACTCGTAAAGATCTGGATGCCCTTTTTCTGAAAGGCCTTCGTCAACTCCGCGGAAATCTCTTCGTCCTCCACCGGAACAACGCGCGGCAACGCTTCGAGAATGGTCACCTGCGTTCCGAAGGAGTTGTAAATCGAAGCGAATTCCACTCCCACGGCCCCGGCTCCAACCACGATCAGTGTTTTTGGAATCTCAGGGAGCTCGATGATCGAACGGTTGGTGAGAATGGTTTTGTGGTCCGGCTCGATGCCGGGCAGAGATTTCGCTTCCGAACCGCTCACCATCAGGATGTTCGAGGCTTCGATCGGCGTCTTCTTGCCGTCCTTCTCGACGCTGATCTTTCCCGGCCCTTCGTACCTTCCCCAACCCTGCATCCACTCCACTTTGTTTTTCTTGAACAGGAACTCGATGCCTTTCGCATGCTTCTTGACGATCTTGTCTTTCCGCGCCAGGACGTTCGCCCAATTGATTTTCAGCCCGCTGACCTCAAATCCCAGTTCCGCGCCATTTTTGAAATGATCGTAAACCTCTGCGTGATGCAGCAGCACCTTGGTGGGAATGCACCCGACGTGCAAACAGGTTCCGCCGAGAAAGGGATCCTTCTCCACAACGACCGTCTTCAGTCCCAGTTCGCCGGCCCGGATCGCCGCTACATATCCGCCCGGACCGCTCCCAATAATCGCCACATCGTACTTTGCCACTCGTAGTCTCCCTTCCGCAGCGGCCAGGACCGGTGACCGGATCTGGCGATCGGATTGCCGCCGCACCAGTGCCACGCTCGAAGAAACTCGAGAGGTCAGGCCAAAAAAGGCGGGGCGCCCGTCGTTCGTCTTCTGAACGCCAGAATAGACATCCGTTCTACGAACGCCATGCTAAACGTACAAAAAGCCGCCCGCGCTTACGGCGCAGACGGCTGCGTCCCGGCAAACAAGAAATTTTAACAGTGGTGCGCCCCCCTCGCAACCTCCTCCGACGAAGCTGCTTCGGCCTGTTCTATTCTCTCCCGCACTCTCCTGCCTGGCCGCGGAAAGCCCTTTCCATGCAGGCGAAGATAAGGAGAATATTCTTTTCCCGCGAATGGCAGCGCGGCATATCAACAGCTTGGCATCGTGTTACCTCTTCAGTACTGCTCGTGTACTTAGAATAACTAGGAAAAATTTCTCTTGCATTATAATTTACCTATGAGTATAGTTTAGCACTTATTATCACGGCCCAAAAACCTGAGGTTGCCTTGCGGGTATCCCAGTCATCCGTGCGAAGGGAGGAACAACGGCCATGGTCATGAAATCCGGGGAACGCTGGCATTGCATGAACCCGGCGTGCCTCTGTGCTGTACTCGTGGAAACTTCCGGCGAATTGGAAGGAAGCCATCCGCGCTGCCCTTGCGGCAGCATCATGAAGAAGGAGTATTCTCCGCCTGTTTTTCGTTACCTCGAACTTTTACATGAGCCGGAGCCGGCGGTTACTGCACGGGTTAATCGTGAGGACTGAACCATGCCGGCAAGAGCTTGGCGAAGTCCCGCGGCCGCGCGTTCTCCCAAATCACTGGCGGCCCGCGGCGGTCTGGTACGCACCTTTGGCGGCCTTGCCACCTTTCTCGTGCTGACTTTCCTCTGCGCGGGAATCTACCTGCTCGAGGACGCCGTCGCGAATCCGCTTGCGGCGCAAGCGGCCGCCCTCATCTTCGGCGCCTTCATCACCGCGCTGGCGGCCATTCTGCTTTTCTACCTCATCAGGCCGGAGAATGGCGCGCCAACGTCCCGGACGCGACAGCCGCGGCACGGCGAGTTTCCGCCGAAAAACAAATTGCTCGGGGATATTGTCGTGGCCGGGCTCGGAGACCATCGCCGCGAAGACCTGGTCTATCAGCGCGTCTACAGGGACAACTCGCGCATCCGGCTCTGATTTTCTTTCCTGATTCAGGCGCGCGGAATCGCCGGAAAATACCGTTCTTCCAGGATCGACCGGTGGTGGATCTGGTGTCCCGCGGTGATGAAGGCCAGCGCGCGGACGGTCACTTCCTTCTGGCTCGCGACGCCCCGCCGCGGCCAGGCGTCCTCCCGCAGCGAGCGAAACAGCACAACGCTCGCGTTGCGCACCGACCCAAATTCCTCCGCAAGGTCCGCAAGAGTCCGTTCGCCGAATCCTCCGTTCCGGACGAAATCCTCCTGTTCGAATCCCGCCAGCGGCGTTCGATCGCCCCGGGCGATGCGCAACGCCCGGTACGTAAAAATACGCTCGGCATCGTTGATGTGCCCAAGGACTTCTTTCACCGTCCATTTCCCGGGCGCGTACCGAAAACTTCCGTCTCGCTCGCTGCGTGCCGCAAACAACTGCAGCATTTGCACCCGCTGCGATTCCAGCACACTCAGGACATCGCTGCCCGGAACTTCTGATACGTACCCCGCGTAGAATTCCGCAAATTCCGTCGGCTCAGGTCTCTTCATGGGGACTCCTCGCTCCTTGAAACGGAAATTATACCGCTGAGGCAAACGCCAGCCTACTTGGAACTGCTCTTTTCCTCTTGCAGGCCCAAGCAGTAAGTTTGCATACCAAAGCGGGAACGGCACCAACCATTTCGGCCGCCAATCGCGTGCAATCTCCCCTTCTTGTTTTGCCGCGCTTATTGCAAGATAGCCCGTGCTTATGACCGCACTCGATCGCACGACCATGCGCGTGGCATTCCAGGGCGAACCCGGCGCCTTCAGCGAGGCCGCCGCCATCCAGCTTCTTGGCGAACGCATCACTACTGTTCCACGTGCAACGTTCAATGCCGCATTCCGCGCCATCGAGGATCGTTCAGCAGACGCGCTGCTCGCGCCCGTTGAAAACACCCTCGCCGGATCCGTCGTGCGCGTGTATGACCTTCTGCTGCAGAACCCGCTCACCATCGTGGCGGAAACCATCCTCCCCATCGAGCACCATCTCATCGGTTGTCCGGGCGCCACGTTGCAAGGCCTGCGCTCGGTGGCCTCGCATCCCATGGCTCTTGCGCAATGTGAGCGGTTCTTCTCGTCCCACCCGGAGCTCAAGCGCGTGCCTGCGGAAGACACCGCCGGAAGTGTCCGGGAAGCTCTCACTCGCGGCGATAAATCCGGCGCAGCGATTGCCGGACGCCGCGCCGCCGACCTTTATCGCGGCGTGATTCTTGCCGAGAACATCCAGGACAACGCGGAAAATTTCACTCGATTCGTTCTTCTAGTTCCAGAAAAAGACGCCGCTGCATGGCTCTCAGCCGAAGCGCACAAAATTTCCCTTGCGATGCGCCTGGCGCACCGTCCTGGTGCGCTCCTTGCCTCCCTCGAACCCTTCGCAAAGCATGGCGTCAATCTACTCAAGATCGAAAGCCGCCCCATTCACGGCCGCCCCTGGGAATATCAGTTTTTCATCGACGTTGAAGCCGCCGACGTCGCCCGCCTCGATCAAGCCCTCACCGAAGTCCGCAAAGCAACAAGCGAACTCCGCGTCCTCGGCCGCTACGGCGCCGCCTCTCGCTAGACGCCGGGCGCTTCATCTTGTCCCAAAAGCAAGAGGGCCAGCTGAATCGCCGGCCCTTTCTTCCTTTACTTCCTGTACTTCCTTTATCTCATCTCTTAGCAGTAGCTGCACTCCGCGTCGCCCATCCCGCCAGCGTTGGAAATATCGTCCTTCATCCGCCGCAGACGCCGTCCGAGCCGCTCCGCCAATTGGTGCCTCGCGCGCCACAACCGCGCTTTCAGCGTATTCTCGGTGACTCCGAGTTTCTTCGCGGCTTCGCCCGTCGAATACCCCTGCACTTCGCGCAGCACAAACGCCGTTCGCAGCAGCGGTGAGAGCTCGTCCAGATTCTCGCTGATCATTTCCCGAATCTCCGTGCTCGCAAACACCTGCTCCGGATTCGGTCCGTCGTCCGCGAAGCGCTCCGCTGCCGGCAACTCATCCTCGCGCGGCGATTCGTCCAGCGAAACCGCCGGACGCGCCTTCGCGCTCCGCCGCCGCATCAGCGCCGCGTTGATCACGATGCGCGTCAGCCACGTCGAAAACTGCGAACGGCCCTCGAACCTCTTCAAGTTGCGGTACGCCGAGAGCATTCCATCCTGCAGCGCGTCTTCCGCGTCTTCCGTGTTACCCAGCACCCGCAATGCGGTCTGGAACAACGGCCGCTGGTAACGCCGGAAGAGGGTTTCCACCGCCTGGTGGTCGCCTCGCTTTCCAGCGCGGATCAGTTTGTCTTCGGTCAGTTGCGTTCCTACTGCCACTTGCGTTGCCATCGTCTTCCCCCCATACAGTCTGAAAACTCGTTGCAGAATCCCGCCGCTCGCCGGAACGTTCCTCAATGCACCGGCATGGTGCCCGCAGCCACTCGCGGCTTTCTCATCAGCAGCAAAACCGGAATGATCGCGAAAAATACGACCCCGAGCATCTTGAAATTGTCAATAAACGCCAGCATCACCGCCTGCCGTTGCACGGTGTTGTAAATCATTCCGTGTGCCTGCGCGCTGGCGTGCGCCACCGTTGAACCCGCCGCAACCAGCTTCGTCTGCAGCCCGTTCAGCATGTTGTGATACGACGCGCTGTAATCGTTGACGCCCTCCATCAGCCGCGATTGGTGAAACTGCGCCCGCCGGTCCAGCATCGTCGTCACCGTCGCGATTCCCACGCTGGCCCCGATATTCCGCGCCAAATTAATGATTCCCGTGCCCATGTTGGTTTTTTCTCGCGGCACATACGCAAACGCGGCCACGTTGATGGGAATAAACAGGAACGCCAGCCCGAAGCTTTGCAGCATGCGTGCCCGCACCGCGTGCCCATAATCCAGCCCCAGGTCCCAGCCCGCCATCACGAACAGCGCCGACGCCGACACGATGCACCCGAACGTGATGAGAATCCGCGTGTCCACTTTCGACACCAGTATCCCGACCACCGGCATCATGCACATGATCACCGCGCCGCCCGGCGACAGCGCCATTCCCGCCAATTGCGCCGTATATCCCATCAGTTCCTGCAACAATTGCGGGATCAGAACCGTGCTGGCATACAGCACGAAGCCCAGGAAAAACATCGCTGTCGTCGCGATCGCAAAGTTGCGATCCTTCAGCATGCGCAAATCGACGACTGGCTCCTTCTGCCGCAGTTCCCACAGAATTCCCGCGATGATTCCGAATACCATCAACACAAAAAACACGCGGATGAAATTCGACGACAGCCAATCCTCGCGCTGCCCCTTATCCAAAATAATTTGCATGCTCCCCAGGCCGAGGCTGATCAATCCGATTCCGATGTAGTCGATCCGGAAACCGCTCTTCACGCTCGCCCGCTTCATGTACGGCGGGTCGCTGATCAAAAGATTGGTCAGGATGAGCGAAATGATCCCCACCGGAACGTTGATGTAAAAAATCCATCTCCACGAAAAATTGTCCGTGATCCACCCGCCTAACCACGGGCCAATGGTGGGGGCAACAACTACTGCTAGCCCGTACACTGCAAACGCCATGCCACGCTTCTCCAGCGAAAACGTGTCGTTGAGAATCGCCTGCTCGCTCGGCTGCAGCCCTCCGCCGCCCACGCCCTGCAAGATCCGGAAAATCACCAGCACTCCCAGGCTCGGCGCCAGCCCGCACAAAAACGAACTCACCGTGAACAGTGCCACGCACGACATGTAAAACCGCTTCCGTCCCATCAGCCCGGAGAGCCAGCCCGACAGCGGCAGCACGATTGCGTTCGAAACCAGATACGACGTCAGCACCCACGTCGATTCATCGCGCCCCGCCGACAAATTCCCCGCGATGTGCGGCAGCGCCACGTTCGCGATGGACGTGTCTAATACTTCCATGAACGTCGCGAGCGTCACCGTAATGGCGATCACCCAAGGGTTGATCGTCCCGTCCGGCATCCGCAGTTTCGCTAGAATCCTATTTCGCATCGCGCTCGAAACTCTGACTCCAACTGTTTCTACGTACGACCGCTGCAATCCCTATCTTTATTCCGCGTTAATTCGTAATCACTGTCGCGTCCACGTTCATCCCCGGCCGCAAAACCGCCTTCTCCGAAGGAATCGGATCCAGCACGATCTTCACTGGAATCCGCTGTACCACTTTCACGTAATTTCCCGTCGCGTTTTCCGGCGGCAGCAGGCTCAGCACCGAGCCTGTCGCCCCCGCGATCGAATCCACATGTCCGCTGAACGTCTTCCCATACGTATCCACTTTCACTTCCGCCTTCTGTCCGGCCTTCATCTTCCTCAGTTGCGTCTCTTTGAAATTTGCCGTCACCCACACGTCGTGCAGCGGCACTACCACCAGCAGCCCCTGCCCCGCCTGTACGATCTGTCCCGTCTCCACCTGCTTGTGCGTCGCAACTCCGTCCACCGGCGCCGTAATTTCCGTGTAGCTCAAATTCAATTGCGCCGCGTCCAGCGCCGCTCGCGCTTGCTCCACTTTCGCCAGCTTCCCCTGCGCATCCGCGGTTCTCATGCTCACCTGTCTGACGTCCGCGCGCGCCGACGTCACTCCCGCCCGCGCTTGCTCTACGCGTGCTAGCGCCGCATCCCGCTGTGCCTTGGCCACCTCTACGTTGCGCCGCGCCTGCTCCAGTTTTTCCTGATCCGCTCTCAGCGCGCTCGCGCTCGCATCCGCGTTGGCTTTCGCCGCGTCATACTGCTGCTTCGATATCTCGCCCTTTTGCATCAGCGGCGTGTAACGTGCCAGGTCCGCTTTGGCCAGCTCCGCATTCGCCTGGCTCTTCTCCACGTTCGCCTGCGCCCACGCCAAATCCGCCGTCTGTGCCTGCTCGTAAGTCGACTGCGCCCGCGCCTGGTCCGCCTGCGCGCCTTGCAATTGGGCATCGGCGCTCGAATTTCCGCTTGCCACGTTCTCCCGCGTCCGCGGCACGTCCACTCCCGCCGACCGCGCTTCGCTTTCCGCCAGCGCCAGCGCTGCCTTCGCTTGATCCAGTGCCGCCTGATAATCGCGCGGATCAATCTTCACCAGCACCTGGCCCGCTTTCACCGCCTGGTTGTCCTCCACCAAAACTTGCGCCACACGCCCATATACTTTCGAAGCCATCGGCGTGATGTGTCCGTCCACCTGCGCATCGTCCGTCGACTCCCGGTTGTGGTAGTACAAAAGCAAGCCCACCACCGCCGCGACTAACACGATTCCGCCCAGGATCAATCCCCGCCTCACCTTCGGATTGGCAAATCCCTTGGGAGCAGGCGTCTCCAGCTCCAGTTCTTGGGTGACCTTTGGCGCCTTCGTCGCGTTTTCTAATCCGACTTCGATCTCGATGCTCATCGTCGCGTCACCCCTTACTTCGCGTAAACCTTTTCCATTTGTCCGATCGACCGCGCCAGGTCCGCGCGCGCCTGGTTGAACCGGTACAGCGCCGCGATCTGGTTGTCGTTCGCGCGCGACAGTGCATCCTGCGCCTGGATCACTTCGATGTTGTTCGCCACTCCCGCCTTGAACCGGTCCCGCGCCTGATCCACTTCTTCTTTCGAAAGCACCACGCCGAGGTTCGCCACCTGCACTTCATTTCGCGCCGAGCTCAGATTCAGCAGCGCCGTCTTCACGTCCAGCGCGATCTGATTCCTCAAATCCGCCTGTTGCTGCTCCAACTTTCGAATCTCCAGGTCCGCTCGTACAATCTCCGCATGAATCCTTCCGCCCGTGAAAAGCGGCACATTCACGCTCGCTTGATATGTGTACGTTGGCAGCGTCGTGTTCCCCGAAGTTCCCACGTATGCGAAATCCCCGTCGAACCGCAGCGACGGCAGCCGTGAAAACTGCGCCGCCTTCTTCTGCGATCCCGCCGCCTTGATCTGCGATTCCAGCGCTTTCCATTCCTGACGCTCCGCCAGCGCCAGCTCCAGGCTTGTCTCTACTTCCGGCTGCGGCGTGTCAAAAAAACTCAGTGAATCGCCAAGTTCGATCGGCTGCCGTGGATCCAGGTTCAGCAGCCGGCTCAATCCGTACAAAAATGTTTCGCGATCCGTCTCTGCCTGGATCAGCCTCTGTTTCTCGTTTTGCAGCTCCACATTCGCACGCAACGTATCAATGCCCGTTCCCACTCCCTCTTTCTGCAAGTCCGCCGCCTGGTCGTACAGTGCTTGTGCCAGCTCCACGCGCGACTGCGAGGCTTGCACATTGGCCATCGCCCGCAGCGTTCCGATGTACTGCGACACCACCAGCAAAATCACTTGCTCGCGCGTCGATAGGCTGTTCGCCTTGCTGGCGCCCATCGTTTCCCGCGCCGCTTGATACCTCTTCCAAAGTGTCAAATCGAAAACCGGCCCCCCGAACGTGGGCCCCGCGGAAAAAACTTGATACGGTCCAAGGGTCTTCGGAAATCCCGGAAATGGCGTCTTGCCCCCAAACTGCGCCAGCAAGTTCACTTTCTGCGCTTCATCCGAAATTCTTGCGTTCACCTGCGGCAACAATTCCGACCGCGCGATGTTTTTGTCCTGCTCGCTCTGCGCCGCGGTCAAAATCGCAATCTGCGCCGTCGCGTTCTGTTTCAGCGCCAGCCCCACCGCCTGATCCAGCGTCAATTTCAGCACCTGCGTTGGTGCATCGGTCGGCAACTTATTTTGTTGGTTCGCCCCCTGTGCGCGCGCTAGTCCCGGATCCACCATCAAACTGAAGAACAGCACGTAAAAAATAATGTGCGAACCCTTCCGCCGCTCTTTGCTCTTCTCGTTACGCTTCTCGCTCGCGTCCGCGACGATTTCGCGCACCACCGCCTGATTCAGGCAGCCTTCCGCGATCAGCCGTCCTCCTTGCCGGTGAATTTCTTTCAGCAGCACCTTGCCGCTTGCATCGATGAAACTCACGCCGCAAAGATCAATGTGGTACTTCTCGCGCGGGGAGGCTGCGTGCAATTCGCGCCAGCACTGCTCCAGCGCTCCCACCCAGGGCCCCGCCAGCCGGCCTTCTACAGCCAGTACCGTCTTCCCGCGCCTTTTTTCTGTCGTAACTCGCAACATGGAATACGCCCCGTTCGTTCTAAGTAGATGCATGATCAGCACCATCCGATGTTAAATCTTGACTAACTGCAACATGCACATAAATAACGGCTTACATATGAATTCACGCAGAAGAGTGAAGAACGTTGTGACTTTATATGGTCAGTAGATTAAATGGCGGCACATTGTAAGTGATTACATATGGGCATATATCCCACGTTCTCGCTTTTTCCCACGGGGTTCCCTCAGTTCGACCCTTCTCCAGTCTCCACAAACGAGTCCACGCGCAACCCCAGCGGCAGCGGCTGCCCCGGGTCCAACTCCACCAGCGTCTCCAATATCTTCGTGTCCACGTGCTCCGACGGCTCGTCCGTCCGCCCATTCTTCTTCCCAAGAATCCGTCCCACCCGAATTACGTGGCCCCGGAATTTTCTTGTCCCATACGCCTCGGCCGTCACGTACGCCTGCTGCCCCACCTTCAACTTCGAAACGTCGCTCTCATCCACATCCAGCCGCACCCGCAGCGTCGAATCGTCCGCCATCGTGATTACCGGCGAATCGAATTGCGTTGAGACGCTCTCTCCGTTGTGCCGTAGTTTTCTCAGAATCACACCGCTGATCGGCGCGCGTATGTAACTCTTCTCCAGGTAAGCTCGCGACTCCGCCAGCCTCGCCCGCGCTAAGGCTACTTCGGCCTCCGCCTTCGCGCGATCCTCTTCTCTGGCTTCCGCGTCAATCAGAGCAAAATGCTGTGCGGCTTGCTCGTATTGTGCTCGCGCTACCTGGAATCCCCGTTCATAGCGATCCACCTCATCTCGCGAAATCACATTGCGCTCCGCCAGCCCGCGCCGTCTCTCCGCCTCGCTCTTTGCGTTGTTCAGCACCGCCTTCACCGCCTGCAGCGAGGCTTCCGCCTCGCGCCGTTCTTGCGCTCGTGCCCCATTCACCGTTCGCCGCAGTTCTGCTTCGCGCTGCGCCAGTTCCGCCTCTCCCCCTGCCACTCTTGCGCGGTAATCATCATTCTCAATTTCCGCCAGGATCTGACCGCGCTGCACACGGTCCCCTTCCTCCACACGCACGCTCTTCAACCGCCCGCTGATCTCGGAGCTCACACGAATTTCTTCGCTGATCGCCTCGACCCTCCCCGCCGCGACGATCTGCGTGGAACGCATCGAGCGCACCTTCGGCTCGGACGCGGCCACCGCGCGCCCCCGGCTCCGCAACAAATTTGCAGTGGACAATGCCAATAACGCTCCTGCGGCGAGTAAAACGTAATCGGATCGCTTCATGCTCGTGCCCCTTCCTCTTTAAAGTGCAACCGCCTGAATACTGCTCTGCCCCGGAAGTTCTTCCAGAAACGCCGGGCTTGCAATGGCCTTCGATGCGCCGGCCTCTTCCCGCACAATCCTTCCGTCTTCCAGGTGAATGATCCGGTCCCCGAACGACAGCACGCGCGGATCGTGCGTCACCATTGCCACCGCCCGTCCCTGCTCCCGCGCCAGCCGCTGCAAAAGTTCAATCACCATTCGTCCGCTCGTCCAATCGAGCGCCGCCGTTGGTTCGTCTGCCAGCAGAATCGGCGGATTGCCCGCCAGCGCCCGCGCAATCGCAACCCGCTGTTTCTGCCCACCGCTCAGATCCGCGGGAAACGATCTTGCTTTTTCCCCTAACCCCACTTCCGCAAGCAACTCTTCTCCGCGCTGTCTTGCGGTCGCTCCGCGCACGCCGCGCACATCCAGCGCCAGCGCCACGTTTTCCGCGGCCGTCAGCGTTGGAAACAGGTTGAATCCCTGAAACACAAATCCAATCGCCTCGCGCCGGATTCGCGGCAACTCTTTCTCCCGCAGCAAGCTGACATCTTCACCCAATATTTCCAGATTCCCTTCGCTCGCCCGCAGAATGCATCCCAGAATCGAAAGGAGCGTCGTCTTCCCGCTGCCCGAGGGCCCCATCAGCAGCGTGAGTTCTCCCGCGCGCACTTCCAGATCAACCTCTCGCAGCGCCCGAAGCTCCGTCGCCCCTTCTCGATAAATCTTGCTCAATCCTTCCGCCCGAATCACAGACGCTCGATTGATTTCGCGCATGGCCTTCACCCTTTTTTCTTTAACTCGTTACTTCATTACTTCTTGCTTCATCCTCGAAAGACCATCGCCGGATCGATCCGCGTCACCTTATTGATGGACACGAGAGCCGCCGCCACGCACATCACCACCGCCAGAATCAGCATCCCCAAGCTCATCGACCACGGCATCAGGATGATCGCGCCGCCCTTTTCGCTTGCCTGCACGATGAAATGCGCCACGATCATCGCCAGTCCATAGCCCAGCAGAGCGCTCCACACCGCTTGCTCGATGAGAACGCGGTACAAATACCGGTTCGTCGCGCCCATGGCCTTCAGCGTTCCGTATTCGCGGATGTGATCCATCGTTGCCGCGTAAATCGTCTGAGCCACCACCGCCACACCCACCACCAATCCCATCAGCGCTGCCGTCAGCACCGCCAGCCCCGCGCCCGTCGTGAACATCCAGTAGAACCGCGTCTTCCGGCTGAATTCTGCCGTCGTGTAGATGTCCACATCCGTCAGCCGCTCGCGCAGTCTCTTCTGCAGTTCTGGGGGTGTAATCCCGGCCGACGCTTTCACGAGAATGTAAGCCGTGCTGTCCTCGCTCGATTCCGGATTTGTATAATCGAGCGAATTCTTGAACTTTGCGTAGATGAACGGCGAAGTTGTGAACGATCGGATCCCCCGCGTAAATCCAACAACTCTGGCGCGATGATCCCCGATTTCGATGCGGTCGCCGATTCGTTCCACGCCAAGCTTCTCGCGGTAAAGCTCGTCCACGATCACGGAATCTTCCTGCTTCAAATCCGCAACGCTGCCTTGCACCACGTTCCACGGCTCCCCGAGGCCGCTCCCCGGATGGAACCCGATCACTTGAACGTTTTCCACGCTGCCGTCGGCCCGCTTCCAGCGGGCGAATGCCTGCATGTATTTCTCGGCGCGCTCCACTCCCGGCGTGGAAAGCGCTTGGTAAAATTTCCGCTCGGAAAAATTGCGTCCCATATCGAAATATCCGACGCCGTGAAAAACCACCCACAGGTCCGCGTTCGAATGGTCGACATTGTTCGAAGTCGTCGTCATGAAGCCCAGGAACAAGCCAAACTGGATAATGATCAGCACCAGTGCAAAAACGATGCCGGTCAGCGTCACCGCAAACCGCACTTTGTCGTGAAACAGATTCCGTCTGGCTAAGAGGCCCATGTCATCGGCTCCCACTTCGAACTACGTATCGCCCCAACAAAAAGTAACACTGCTCGTTAAATGAACAGTGTTAATATTTGGGCAAAAAAATTTGCCTATCCTGCCAATCCCGCTACCAGCGTATCTACCGTCGAATGAATCACTTTGTCCCGCCCCGCCCAGGGAAACGTGTAGTGCGTGATCAGTAGAGACGTAATCCCGTGGATCCCCGCCCACAGCGTTTGACTTGCCAATTCCACGTTCATGGCCGGCATTTTCCCGGCCTTGATGCAATCTGTCAGCCCGCGCGTCAAGAAGGCAAACGCCTGCATTCCCGGCGAATCTTCCTTGTGATACTTTTCGTGATCGAATCCTTCCGGAAACGGCATCATGAATGTCGCTCTGTAGTGATGCGGATTCGCAAGGCCAAATTCAATGTAAGCGATCAGTCCGCGCTTCAGCCGCTCCACCGGGTCTCCGGGCTGTTCCATGATCTTGCTCAGCCGTTGCACAAGTCGCCCGAACGTCTCTTTGCAGACCTGCTCCAGCAGCTCGGCCTTATCCTTGAAGTAGATGTAGATCGTCGTCGGCGAGTATTCGATCTTGTCGGCAATCCGCCGCATGGACACGTTTTCGTAACCGTCGCGCACAAACAGCTCGCTAGCAGCATCCAGAATCTCCTGCCGCAAGAATTTCTTCTGCCGCGCCCTTCGCTCCTTTACGCCCATCGCGTTGCTCCACCTCACTAACTTAACACTGTTAACTATACACTCCGCTTCCTCCCTTGTCAATGGCGCGTTCTCCCGGTTCTGCCTGCCCCGTTCGAATCGCCGCTTATTTCTTTACCGCGATCGCTTGCAGTTCGAAGTGCGCCCCGCGCAACAGCGACCCCGCGCCCACAAACTCGCGCGCCGGAAAATCCTTGGTTGTGAAATAGCTGCGGTAAATCGGATTGAACGTATCGAAGAGCGACAGGTCCGTGCACGAAATCTGCACATATACCAGGTCGTCCATAGTCATGCCCGCCTGCGCCAGCACCGCTTTCTCCCCGTCCAGCAAATTCTTAATCTCATCCTCGATTTTCTCAGGCGTCTTTCCGGTTTTCGGATCCAGCCCGAGCCGCCCCGCCAAGTACAGCGTATTCCCGGCAAGGATTCCGTCGCTGAACGGAAACTGTGAGCTCAGATCCCCCAGCTTGATTGCCTTCCTCGTTGTTTGCGGCGAAGCTTTCGAAAACGCTCCGTTCACCGTAAGAACTCCCGCCACCATCAGAGCCATCACCAAAAATCCTGTGCGACGATTCATGTTTTCCCTCCATTCGAATGCCCTACCTGCTACGCCGCGCGAGTGTAGTACCCAAACCGCTCTTCGGCAAGCCACCCGCACTGCCATTTCTTCTCCCTGTAAGTTCTGCGTGAGTCGGTATCGAGTCTCCTTCGAATCAAAAGGCGATCAGCCCGATTCGAATAAAGTAAAGCGAAGTCAATCCCACCGCCACCCACAGCAGCACGCCTTGCAGCAGTGGTCGCCACCCCACTTCTTTCAGAGTCCTGCGCGAGATTCCCGTGCCAATCAAAAAAAGAGTTGCGGTGAGCCCGAAGCGGCCGAGCGTGAAAAATGTTTTTGTGGCGGAATGCTGCGCCGGCAGGTAGGTGTTCGCGAGGGCGGCAAAAACAAAAAACAAAATGAACCACGGAAATTGAATCTGCGCGCGGTGGCGTTTTGCGGCCGCCGTGACCAGCGCCAGCGGGACGATCCAGAGGGCCCGGGCGAGTTTGACGGTGGTGCCGACTATTAGTGCTTGCGGTCCGTACTTCGTGGCGGCGCCGACGACGGAGCTGGTGTCGTGAATCGCCAGCGCGGCCCAGAGTCCGAATTGCGATTGCGAAAGATGCAGTGCATTTCCGATCGGCGGAAAAATCAAAAGCGCAACGGAATTTAGAATAAAAACTGTGCCGAGCGAGACGGCCATCTCCTCCTCATTGGCTTGGACGATCGGGCCAATGGCGGCGATAGCGCTGCCGCCGCAAATCGCCGTGCCCGTGGTGATCAGGAAAGAAGTATTGCCGCGGACTTGCAGAAGTTTGGCAAGCGCAGTGCCGGCCAGAAACGCGAACGAAATCCCTAGCGCAGTGTAGATGAAGCCGCTGCGGCCCGCTTTCAAGACTTCGAAGAGGTTCATGCCGAAGCCGAGAGCTACAACGGAAACTTGCAGAAGAATCCGTGCGGCGGTGCGGCTGGGCTGTGCGAACGGATGCGTGAAGAGCAAGCCAAACAGAATTCCTGAGAGCAGCGCAACCGGTGGAGAAAGAATTCCAGTGAGCGAAAGAACGAGAGCGAGGACAAAAAGTATTTTCGCGAGAGCTTGCATGGAGCGAAGGAAGAGTATCAGGGGAAAGGGCGAGAGAGCCAGCGTGGTGCATGAAGAGAGGTCCCTCGACTGCGCGTGCGGCGTTCGCCAGGCGAACGGAATAAAAAACCGGACGCTCCGCTCGGGATGACAAGTTGGAGCGGGGCTCCTCGGAGAATTTACTCATGGGGTTTCTCCGGGGAGGGAGACGCGACGGGAGAGCTGGGTTGCGAAGGCGCGGCCGAGGGCGGGGCCGCGTGGGATCCCGCGGCAGCGGCAGCGATGATTTTTTCCGTGGCGGCTTTGCTGATTTTGCAATCGCGGTCGTAGATGCGGCACTGCGCGAGCGTGTAGCCGCAGCCGCAGGTGCAGGATTCGGCGTTGAATTTGTGGAGCGCGACGGTTTTTTGTTCCGGCGTGAGCTTGGAAAGATCCACGCCGGGCAGCTCAGTCGCACGATCCGCGTGCTGCAAGAAAACCTGGCCGATATCCTCAAACGTTTTCACTCTGACGTTGCCGATCGGCAAACCGAGCAGCGAACGGATTTCAGTTTCGTAGAGAACGGGATCGCGGAGGCCTTCGTGTTTTTGCACCACGCGGCCTTCGGAATCGAGAACGAAGGAAGTGGGCAGTGCGGGAATTCCGCCGTATTGAATGCGAATGTCGTTCGTGGCAAGCGCGACGGGATAATTGATGCCGAATCTTGCGGCGAATTTCTTGATCGCGTCGAGATCCTCGTCGTCCACAACGAGGCCGAGAATTTGCAGCCGGTCTTTGTACTTTTTCTGCAGTTCCACAAGATCGGGAATTTCCGCGCGGCAAGGCCCGCACCATGTGGCCCAGAAATTCACGAGCACGACTTTGCCTTTGGAGCCGGCGAGCGTGACGGGTTTGCCGTCGAGGCCCGTGAGCTGGAAGTCCGGCGCGGGATCGGGATTGCGCACGAAGCGGATGGTGGGCTGATTTTCCTGCTGTGCAGCTGCAAGGAGAGGAAAGAAGCAAAGAAGCAGTGAAGTAGCGATGTAACGAAGGAGCGCACCGCGATGGAAAGTAAGCTTCATGGCGTCCCTAATAGGAGAGCACAGCGGGTGAGAGATGCCAAGCCGGACGAGAGGACACCGAGTAGAGAAAGCAAAGAACTTTTGGCTTGAAGTATGTGGACCCCCCACACCCCCCCCCAGCCCGAAGAACTACATCGTTGGCGGCGGGTTCTTTGGCCACTTCACCATTCTGCCTGTCAGTTTTGCTTGGAGTGCATTCGGAGCGAAAAATGGAGCGCAGACCGAAAAGGAAATGCGGGCAAGGATTGCGCGCTATCGCAAGATTTCGCCAAGTCCGTTTGAAGACTATGAGATTGGCTGCATCCTTCTTCAATCCCCCTTCTTTTTTCCTCAGGATGAGTGGATTCCAACCTCCGATTGGCCTCTGAACGTCGTTCAGGGGAAAAGCTACGACACAACCGAAGAGAGAGGACTATCCATCTGGCAGCAGATTGAGGATCGTCTGAAGTTTTACAAAGGCGCGGATGCTCTTCCAGGGGAAGTTGCGCAAGTGGGGCCACGCTTTGGTACGCCACAGTTCGTATTGCCGCGGCTCGGTCAGGGGTCTTTTCGTGTGCTGGTCACAGATGCCTACAAGAGGCGTTGTGCGTTCACTGACTCGCCCGTATTGCACGTCCTCGAAGCTGCGCACATAAAGCCCTATTCTGACGGCGGGCCACATGCAGTCAACAACGGGATTCTGTTCCGTCAAGACGTGCATACGCTATTTGATGGGGGCTACATCACCGTAACGCCTGAGTATCGCGTCGAGGTGAGTCGCAGGATCAAGGAAGAATTCGAAAATGGGCACGAGTATTACTCGGCTCACGGAAAGCAGCTTGTTTTGCCGCACGCCACTGAGCTACATCCGACGGCTGATTTTCTTGGCTGGCACAATCAGAACATCTTCGTTGGATGAGTCAATCCGATTGGGCACGAGATACTCGCTGACGGGGAGAAATTGCTTGCTATTTGCTTGACAGGGGGAGGGTGGGGGCATATTGTCAGCGCACGCTGGTCGGAACCCCGGGCGCAAGCCACTTTTCCCAGGTTATCCATAGAAGAGCGAACGCCGCATCTCGGCACCCCACGCGAAGTCTGCGAGTTGGGGGACACAGAGCGAGCTTCCAACGTGTTGCGCCGCGCGGCCTGCCAGAGAGAGAGTCCAGGAGGACATCAATCATGTTGAAACGGATAGCGGGCCTGCTTGTGATTGTGTTGGCAGTGATTTTGGTACCAGCGGCTCTTCCGCAGATGGAACCGACGCCGACGGTGTACACGTTTGTAAGCCAGTTCAATGTTCCGCGGGCGAATTGGGCGGCGTACTCGGAGGACACCGAGAAGACGGTCGTTCCCGTTATGGAGAAGATGACGGCGAACGGGACGATCGTCGGCTGGTCTACGTTTGAGCAGGTGGTACACACGCCGGACGGATATACGCACGGCGCGGCATGGGAGTCCACCAGTATCGCGGGGCTCATGAAGGTGCTCGACGAAATTCGCAAAGCCGGTCCGCGGCCGGGGCAGGTTGCGGCAACCAAGCACGAAGATTTATTGATGCAGACGTCGTGGTATCACATGGGCACCGGAACACCCACGTACCTGCGCGTGGTCTGCCAAATGGCGAAGGCGGACAAGCCCGACGATTACGCGGCGGCAATCAAGAAATACCTGGCGCCGACGTTTGATGGACTAGTGAAGCAGGGCGCGGCAACGTACTACGGCCTTGACACGCAGTATGTAAACACTGGACCGGCGTCGCTGCGGTGCCTGGTGATTACCTATCCGAATGCCGATGGCATGGACAAGTGGGCGACGGCGGTTGGCGCAACCCTGGGCAAGTTGAGCGAGGCGGATCGCGAGGCGGTATTTGGCTCCGTGGTGCCCGACAGCCGGCGCGACATCATGGCACGCATCACGCACTCCGGCCATAAATAGCTGATTCCTCTGTTGTAGGTGTTGAGCGGAGGGTTGCTCTTCCGCCGTGAGGAGAGGTGTGTCTCACCGACTTGGGCCTCAGTCATCCGCCTGCGCTCCGTGCAGGCGGATGGCGTTTGCGCTGGAATCCAGCGGCTTGTCCTTGTAAATATTACAAACGCCAAACGAGGAATCATCCTTTCTGCGTACCAGGACCGGCGCTCCAAAAAGCAGCTTCCTGTCTCAAGCTCCCCAAAACGCGCGACTTAGCTTTGTTGGCGAACCAAGTGCACAAGCGTCTATGAAGGGGGGGAGAAATGAACAAACCACTCTGCATCAACACCATCTGCAGCGAGTATCAGAAATTACTTGAAGAGTGCGAGAGCGCCCTGGAAATCTGGGATGAGCATCGTGCGGAGGTTTGTGAGTCTCGCTTGGTTGGAAGGGAAGCGGGCGACGAACTCCTGCGACTGCAAGCGAAGTTCGCTCGTGCGTATGCCGTATTGCAGCGCCACCCGCAGGACTGTCCGCTCTGCCAGTTGGTGTCAACCATGGAAGGACGCGATTCTGAAAACGGTTGGCATGCTTTCTCGGACAGCACAAAGTACGTTTGAGCGGCGACCTAAAGCAAAGGCTGCGGCACTCACAGAAAAACGAAAAGTCAAAACCGCCACACGCAAAACCCGCGTATGGGGCACCCAAAACCTACCTTAAGGATCGAGTCTGGGCCGCGCGGCCCAATTCCTGAGTAACACGATTTTCGCTGTTCCTGCCGCTAGTACTTGCAGTACTCCAGAAATCCCCAAGCGTTGTAATTCTTTCCGCGATCCCGAAAGTGAAAAAATGGCATCTTCTTCATTTCAAACAATTTAATTAGGCATTCGATGGAAAAACGTCTGCCCCTTATTCACACGGAGGTGCTTATGATTCTGACCAAACGGCACTACCTTATGATCGGGGGTTCGGTGTTGCTGGCAGCGGCGTTGACGCTGGCTGCCACGACTCTGCCGGACCGCTCCGATCCAGTGACGCTGCCGGAGAACACGGCGATTCGCGTGACTCTGGATCAGGCTCTGTCCAGCGACCTGAGCAAACCGGGGGACCGCTTTGACGCAACGGTCTCCGAGCCCGTCGTCATAGACGGCAAGACGGTAATTCCTCAGGGTGCCCACGCTGAGGGGTGGGTCGTTGACGCGCGGCAATCCGGAAGACTGATGGGCCGGGCACGATTGCAGCTTGCGCTGCAGTCGGTGGCCGTGGATGGCAACGGCTACAACGTCCGGACCGTTGCTTCGCCGAGGATTGGCCGTGACCACAAGAAACGCAACCTCGCGTGGATCGGTGGCGGTGCCGCTGGGGGCGCGGTGGTTGGCGCTCTGGCCGGCGGAGGCACGGGCGCGCTGATCGGCGGGCCGATCGGTGCGGGAGCCGGAACGACGGTGGCCCTTCTTACGGGAAAGAAGGACATCAAGCTCGCTCCCGAGACTCCGGTCACGTTCAAGCTGGCAGAACCCGTGACCATCAAGGTGAAGGGCTGACAGGTTGACCGTCTTGCGGTCGTACGTAATCTGTCGTAGCACTCACAACTAGCGTGAAAAGCAGCGGGCGTGATTCGTGCCAGGATTTGGACGAGCGCGCCCGCATTTTTTTGCGAGCGTGTTTGCAAAATCGAGGAGGCATTTTCCGCACTTGGGAAGAGGTTGTGGCACCTGCCGAAGAGATTGCAATACGGCAAGTTACAGCGTATTATGCTCTATTATGAGCACGTTAAAAACGATTAGTTTTCGCATGCGGGCCGACGCCGTCGAGACTCTTGATGCGCTGGCAGAGACGATGGATCGAGACCGGACGTACCTTCTGAATGAGGCGGTCGAGCACTATCTGGAACTCAACGAATATCACATCAAGCTGATCAAAAAGGGCTTGCGCGCGGCCGAAAGAGGGGACTTTGTGCCGGACGCGGAGATGAAAAAGCTGATGGCCAGAATGCGGCGAGCAAAGTAGCGCACTGCGATGCGCGTGCGCTGGACGACTCCTGCCCGGGAACAGTTCGTTAGTGCATACGAATATATCGCCGAGGAAAATCGTGCGGCAGCTGTTCGGAGTGCCTATCAAATCTGGGAAAGCGCGCAGCTACTTGCCCGTCATTCCATGGCGGGCAGGGAGGGGCGCGTGGCGGGTACACGCGAGCTGACCATTCCAGGCACGCCTTTCGTCGTCGCGTACCGGATAGAAAAGAACGGGATGCGAATCCTCGCAGTTCTTCACGCCGCCAGGGAGTGGCCGGAAGAATTTGAGTAAGTCTTGAGCCATGCTAAAAACGCGCTTTAAGCCGAAGGCTGCGGAACCGGACTAGGAGGCGGCGCCGCGGGCGGCGGCTTTGAAGATGGCGAACGTGGCGCCCTGCGGGTCGGCCATGACGGAAATGCGGCCGACATTTTCAAAATCCGTGGGGGGCATATAGAGCTTGGCACCGAGATTTTTTGCGGCTGTGGCAGTGGCGTCGCAATCGGAAACGGTAAAGTACGCCAGCCAATGAGCGGGCACGCCGGGCTGCCGGTGAGACGCGGGCGGGATTCCGCCTATGAATTCCTCGCCGTTCTTGATGTGCCAGTAATTGTGAGCGGGGTCTTCGTCTTCCTTCATGATCTGCCAGCCAAAGAGGTTGGAATAGAATTGACCAGCGCGCGCTTGATCCGGAGTGCTCAAGTCGGCCCAGCAGAGCGTCCCGTGCGAGGCGGTGATTCCTGTTCCGCGATTCTTGTTCGGTTGCCACAGCGAGAAGGTTGCGCCAGTGGGATCCTGCAGGACGGCCATGCGACCGGCTTCGAAAACATCAAAGGGCGCGGCCAAAACCTTGCCGCCAAGTTGCTCGGCGCGGGCGGCAGTGGCGTCGGCGCTTTCGACGGCGACGTACAGATTCCAGTGCGGGGGAACGCCGCGGGAAAGCTGGTCGGCACGAAGCTTGTAACCAGCCGCGGCATCGCGTCCTTCGAGCTGGAACATCGTGTAGACCTCGTCTGGGCCGATGGGCATGTTCTTGGCGGACCAGCCGAAGATTTGACGATAGAAATCCGCGGCGGCGGCTTGATCGGTGGTGCCAAGTTCGACCCAGCAGAATTCGCCGGGAGCGTGTTTTTCGATGTTGGGCATGATGGGGAGAGGGTACCGCTAAGGGGAGATGGGGGCAAGAGGGAGGAGAAGAACTTGGATGCTAAACCGGAAGGCTGCGGCATCAGGTCAGGGGTCCTGGCGGGAGGAGCGGAGGGCAGAAGAGAGGATGACGAAGGAGGCGCAATAAAACAGCATCCAGTGGCCGGAGAAGCCGCGCCAGACGATGGCAGGGGTCGGCTCGATATGCTTTCCCGTGGGTGCCTGGGCAAAGAAGATGGCGAAGTTGACGAATGCGTAGGCGAAAAAGAAATAGAGCAGATAGCAAAGCCCGGGCGAGCCCTTGGTAACGATTTTCCAGGAATCCATGTTGCTGGAGCCCCCGGTGATCTTCCGGCCCAGGAAAGCCGCCACTACAAAAGGATGCGCGCAGGGCTACCGCTGCGACGACGCGGCGGAGGCCGAGGCGGTGCCGCCGATGGCGTCACCGTTGACGACGAGCTCGACGCGGCGGTTGCGCTGGCGGCCCTCCGCGGTGTCGTTCGAAGCGACGGGCTGCATTTTGCCGAAGCCGCGGGCGGTGATGGAAGAAGGAGCCACGCCTTGTTCGGCGAGAAAATCGCGGACGGAGTCGGCGCGGCGCTCGGAGAGCTGCTGATTGAAATCATCGCCGCCGACGCTGTCGGTGTGGCCTTCGATCTGAAGCGAGAGGCCCGCATGGGCGAGCACGATGCCGGAAATTTTCGCGAGCTTTTCGCGCGCGCCGGGCTTGAGCGTGTAACTGCCTGTGTCAAAGAGGACGTCCGACATGTTGACGATGAGGCCGCGGGCGGAATCGCGCGTTTGCAAAATGGAATTTAGCTGGGCGAGGAGCTGCGCGCGAAGCTGGGCCTTTTCGGCTTCGGCTTGCGCGGCGGCCTGGCGGGCTTTTTGCGTCTCGGCTTCAGCGGCGGCCCGGTCGCGCGCGGCTTGATCGGCAGCGGCTTGCGCGGCTTGCTGCTGCGCAACGGCGGCGGCGGTGGCTTGATCGGCTTCCTGCTTCTGGCGCGCGGCTTCGGCGGCAGCCTTCTCCGCTTCTTGCTTCATGCGCTCGGCGTCGGCCTTGGCGGCTTCGGCTTGAGCGCGAGCCTGATCGGCTTCCTGGCGGCGCTTGATTTCGGAAGCGGCGTCCGCGCGAGCCCTAGCTTCGCGCTCTTCTGCGGCTCTCTTCTCGCCCGCGATTTTAGCTTGTGCGTCTTCTTCGGCCTTTTGTTTGACGGCCATGACGCGAGCTTCCTCGGCGGTGCCGACCGCTTCGCGCGCGGCGGCTTCGACGGATTTTTTGTCGCTCTTGCGGCCGTACACTTCTTCGGCGTTGCGGAGCTGCTGCTCGGCTTTGGCGAAAGTGGAAGCGGCATATTTGTCGGCCAGGGCAATGCGAGCGATTCGAACGGCGTTGCGCGCTTCGAAAAGTTCGAGCGGTGTTTTGCGGTCGATGCCGAAGATGGCGTTTTCGATTTTGGTGTTGGAGGAAGAATAGATGCCGCGGCCCAGGAGCTCGAAGCTGGCGTCAATGTTTTCCACCTTGCCGAGCGTGGTGGGGCCGAAAACATTTTCGAGAACGACGGTGTTGCCCGGCTGGTTGACCGCAAAATACGGTTCCGCGGTGACGAGCATGCCGAAGGTCTGCATGTCGGTGATGGCTTTCACCTGGCCAGCGCCGCTCTTCAGCACCACTTCGCCGAGATTCACGGCGCGGCCCTGGGGAGAAACCGCCCACAGGACGTAGGTCAGGTACTCGAGGCCGAACTTGGTGGCGTCGTCGAGGCCCATGAATTTGGCTTCGATTTCGATGCGGTTGCCCTTGTTCTGGACTTTGGCTTCGCCGCTGGCCACCTGCATCAGTTCGGTGCCCTGAAAATTGATCATGGTGGTGCCGCCGGCGCGGCGGTAATTCACCGCTTTGGTGGTGCGAGAAACATTTTTGACGGTCCCGGCGGACGGTGGCACCTGGCCGACCGTTGGCGCAGCAAGGGCGCCAAGAATTCCAGTGACTACGAGAAAAGCCGATGCGATTTTCACGTCAAAGCTCCCCAATCGCCATTACTACAGGCGATTCCATTCCGACGACCGCTCTGCGGCTCGGACGAACATAACGACATGACGCCCCGATGGAACGAGTGTTCGGACTGCCTGAAGGGGCTGGATGCCGTTTCGTATCTATAGGCTAGCAGGGAAAAAGCGGGCTGGGGACGGCGCAAAACGGGGTTTTGCGCAAATAATTACCACCGCCGGGGGGGGTGCAGTGAAGAGGCTGCTGCTGATTCATAGCGAACGCAGAAATTCGAGAAGGGCTTCCTTTTCGGCGGGCTTCAGCTTTTCGAATTTCTTAGTGACGTGAGCGGCCTCGCCGCCGTGGCGAAGGATGGCGTCGAGGAGCGTTACGGAATTGCCGTCGTGCATGAGACGCGAATGAAGGCGGACGCCCCAGAGCGGGGCGGTACGGATCTTATTGGCGGTGTTGTTGTATTCAGGGATGGAGAGATTTTTCCAATTGGTCTGGTACATTTTCTGGCCGTAGTGCTCCAGCATGGCCGCGACGAAGCCGTCGCCGGTGCCGACATCGTGAAGGAGGAAGTCGCCGTAGGGGTGAAACTGCTTTTCCGCGAGCGCCGGCGGGATGGTGAAGGTACCGCCGTTAATTTTCGTGCCGGCGGGGGCGGTGGTGAGCGTCTGGACGTGACAGATGTCGCAGCCCACTTTGTCGAATAATTCAGCGCCCTGGCGTGCTTTGGGAGTTTTGGCAACTTGCGAGTCGCGCGCGGGAGTTTCGGTGGCGCGCATGAAGCGGGCGAAACGATCGATGTCGGACAGGCCGTCGGGACCGGGCTCGTCGTTCGGTTCAGAGGCGGTGTTGCAAAGGTTGGTGACTTCGTCGGGCTGGAGGCGGCTGGTGATGCCCATTTCGTTGAGGTAGGCGTCCGCGGAAAAGGACAGCAGGCTGGCGTGCTGGTCTTTCCAGCCGAAACGGCCGACCCCCGTCTGGCCGGGAGCCTCGAGGATAGGAACGTAGAGGACCTGGCCGCAAATCTTCTTGTGGTTTTTCTTGCATTGCTCCCTGGCGAGGTCTACAAAAGTCTGATCGGGGACGGCTTCCACGAATCCATCGCCGAGAACGTTCAGAGAAACGCGGAAGGTGCGAATATTCTCCGAATCTGGAACCCGTTCCTGAATTTCCGTGCTGGGGAAGGCCGCGTTCGGGCAGATGGCGCGGTCGTTCACCAGAGTGCGGCCCTTGATGATTTCGGCGCCACGGGCGATGGGAATCTCGGGATTCTGGAATTTGCCACCGGGGCCACGGTGGCCGACGCGCAATTCAGAGACCTGGCTGGAGCCGCCGGAAGTGGGATTCTGGTGACACTCGCGGCACGATTGCGCGTTGTAAAGCGGGCCTAGGCCGTCGGATACTTGCTCGATTTCATCAAAATTTTCTTGATCCGCCGTGTGCGTGGCGTCGTCCACCAGGCCGTTGCTCTTGTTATCGAAGCCGGAAGGCACTTCTGGAAGCACAGAAGCGAAGGCAAAAAAAGAAATCGCCAGCACTGACAAACCAAGAAGAAATTTCATAAATACCTCGGATGGCTGGAAGCGAAAATTTACCGCGATATGCTCTGAAAGCCAAGAAGCAATACACGACTATGCATCGAATCACGCATTACGTTCTCTCAGACAACAGGGTCTGGCTGTGACACCGGGCGAGTTTCCGCTTGGCGGCGAGAGGCGGCTTCCGTGGAAGCCGACCAGCTCGTGCGAAGTTCTTCCGCACGGCGGATGACGCGATCGATGAGATCGGCAGAGGCGCGCTTTGCCGGAGCGACGTCGGGAGCGGCGCCATCCGGAGAGATTTCGAGAATCTGAAGCTTCTCGAAGACCGGTTTCATGGCGCGTTCGGGATTACGGAAAAACTCCGTGCAGCGAATTCGAGTGAAAATCCATCCCATGCGTTCGAGGACGGACTGGCGGTCCATGTCTTCTGGAAGTTTTTCAAGGGGATGATAGCGGTCGCCGTCGCACTCGATGGCGAGGCGATTGCCGTGGCCTTCGACGACCAGATCGATCCGAAATGCGCCCACGCGCCAATGGGGAGCGACGCGATAGCCTGCGGCCATGAGGCGCTTCATGACTTCGCGCTCGAAGGCAGACTGGGTGCGCTGCTCTTTTTCTTCGAGCGCGCGCATGAGGCGGCTGGGGTCCTGCGCGTGTTCGATTAATTGGCGGCGAAGATCGTCGGCCTTGAGATCGTTGTTGGGATTGAGAGAGTGGACAATCCACATCTGGTCGCGGGCGCGACTGGCAGCGACGTTGAAGCGCTGCTTGAACAATTCCTGGTCGCGGAGGGAGAGCGGGCCGCGCTGCGCGGTGTCAACGAGAGAGATAAAGATGACGTCGCGCTCGTCGCCCTGGAATTGCGCGGCGTTTCCACAGAGGAGGCGATGGAGCTCGTAGCGGTCCGGGGAAAGATGACCGCGGAGCAGGTAATCGATTTCCAGCGCTTGATCGTCGCCAACCAGAGATACTACGCCGAAGCTGGTGGGCTGTCCGGCATCGTTTTTCTTATACTCCGGCTGCTCGATCGCCGCGGCGAGGAGCGAGGCAGTAGCCAGGGCTTCCTGACGATTGATTTTGCCGTCGCGGCTCGAGCCGGAGACGCGATACGCGATGGTGTGCGGGCGGAGACGAACGCGGCTGGCGTCGCGCAAAGGTTTGATGCGCCAATCGTAGGAGATCATGTTGCTGAATTGGACGATTTCCGGGACGCAACGGAAATGCTCGACAAGGCAGGTGGCGCCACCGAAAGACTGGCGCGCGAGATCGTAGATGGAAATTTGACCGTCATAGAGATCGGCATTGGGAATACCCGAGAGGTACTGGAAGATGAGGTTTTGAATGATGCCCAAGTCCTGACCGACGGCGGAGGGGCTTACTTGTTCGTGGTCGCCGACAACGAGGACGGTTTTTCCCAGATAGAGCGCGACAAGAGCCATGACATCGCTCTGGCTGGCTTCATCAATGATGACGACATCAAAGCGCGTGATGCGCGGGTCGAAGTTTTCAACGACGCGGGAAAGCGGCATCACCCAGACGGGAACGGCGCTACGGCATTCGGACATTTTTCTGGCCGCTTCGGCACGCAAGAGAGAAACGCGAATGCCGTGGCCTTTGCCGATGCGGCGAATGCTGTCCAGCCAGCCGACCAGCGCCTGGCGCTGACGGGACGAGGTCCGGTGGGCCTGCGAGGACCACGCGCGCTTGTCAATAAGGCCGACGGTGGCGCGGCGGAGCTGCTCGCGAAGTTTCTCGCTTTTCGATTGCAGAGCTTCAAGTGAAACACCGGCGCGGCGGTCGAGTTCATCATTGAGTTGGCGCCAGATCCACGCCGCGGCCGGATCGCGCGGCGGTTCGCCGCGGCCATGAACAGCAGTGCGATTGCGGATGGCTCCGGCCCACGTCGGAGCAGCGCTTTCCAGCTTAGTCAGCAGCGCGCGCCGCAGGTCCAGGTCGGCCTGGCGGCTCTTGAGTTCCAGAAGACGATCGTAAGCATCGCGATAATCGCCGGAATCCTCGTCACTCACGGCAGCAAGGAGTTTGGATGTGGCTTTCGAAGACTTAGCAAGCCGCGCGGCGAGTTTCAAGCGGCCTTTGAGGTCGCGGTGTTCTCCTTCGAGCTGGAGCAATCTCAGTTTTTTGAAGCGCGAGTCAAGGATCGGGAGAAGAGAATGGGCGACGGCCTTGCCAATACGCACCAATTCTCCATCAGCGCCGACGACCGCAGGCTGCTCGGCAAGAAATTTTTCCCAGCGAAAGCCGAGATCTTCGAGTTGCTGCTGAAGCGGGAGCCAGGTTTGTTCGTGCCAACTCAGGCAATCCTCGATGGCATCGCAAAACTGCATCAGCGTTTTTTCAACTTCCTCGCCCATCTCTCCGGAAGAGGGCGTCCCGAGGGGCGCCATCTGGCGGTCCCAGCGTCCGGCGAGGTCCTGGCGAAAAGTCTTGAGGCGCGCGAGTTTGCGCAATGCTTGGAAATGTTCCGGGAGGCGCGGTTTCGCCTTGTTTACTTTGGCTGATTCTATGAATTGACTCCACGCCTTATGCGTGAGCAGCGCGAAGGAGCCAAGTTTGCCGCCGTTTTCGAGATGGGCGAGAATTTCACCGGCGATGCGCTCCTGGTCTTCAAGCGCGAAATTGTCTGAAAGCTGTGGGCCGTACTTGACGAACGATTCCTGCGCGTTGGCGGCCTCGCGGTGGACAAGGCGCACAAAGCTGACTAACTGGTCCCACGCCTCACGATGGCCGTGGCCGTACTTCCCCGCGTAAACCGCGGCGAGTTTCCACTTCTCTTTCCCGGAAAGCGGCTCGACGGATTGCGCCAGGTTCGCCGCAAGAGTTTCAAGTTCATCCGGTGAGCTTTGCGAGGTCCCCGATTGCCAGAGGTCGGAGCGGACATCGAGATCCTCCATGCTCAGACGGGTCCGCTCGCTCAGCGAAGCCTCGAAGTCTTCCGGCCCCGGAAGATCATGGAGCTCCGGAAGGTGGCCGGCAAGCTCGGCCTCGTCCTCGCGAGAGAGAGAAACATTGGTGCGGTAAAGGTCCGCCAATTCGCCAGGAGAAAGGGGAACGGGAGCAACGGCGGCGACAGGGCCGGGAATCCAGCCGAGAGTCTCCTTTTCTTGCGCGACTTTGCGGGCGGCGTCCGCGGGCGCCCACGTTTTTCCTGCGATTACAATTTCGCGATATTCGTCGGCGCGGGCATCCGCGAGCTGGTTACGAACGTCATCGAGCTTCTTCAAAACCTCGCGACGCTCGGATTCCAGTTTCCTCGATTCCATTTCGAGCGAGCCGGCGTCGGCCCGCGACAATCGTTCCGCAATCGAACCTACCGCGCTTTCCAGTTGTTTGCGGCTGTCCAAGTCGCTCTCGAGGACGCTCACGCACAACGGGCGCAGCTCGGGAACAATGTGATTCCGCACCATGCGCAATGCTTTTGTCGTGTGGCTGGTGACCAGAACGCTTTTTCCCTGGGCCAGCAGGTGGCCGATCAGATTACCGATGGTATGCGTCTTTCCAGTGCCCGGAGGGCCCTGAACCAGCACGCCGCCATATTCTTCGAGCTGTTTGGCGATGCGTATTTGTTCGGGATTCGCGGGCTTGCTCAAGAGAACTTCGGCATCGGCCTCGCCGTTGGCACCGCCGGAGCTGTTCGTTTCTCGCGCCTCGGGAACCGGGGATTCTTCTCCAACGATATTCAAGAGCGACCAGGGCAAATCTTCGCGCGTTCGGAGGTTCGCGAGGATGCCCTCGATAGCAGCGGCGAATCCCAGGGTGCGGGCGCGTAGAAATAGAATCGGATCGCGTCCGATGCGAGGATCCATCGCTTCGCCGGCAGGTGCGCGGTCCTCGAGCAACTCGCCGCGCGGCGAGAGCTGAACCACCAGGCGCTTCAGAAATCCGGAGGTCGCGCCATTGATGAGCGGGTGAAAGCCTTCCTGCTCCAACTCTTCGCGGCAGCGCCCAATGGCGCGTCCATCCACGTCGGTCATGGATTGGAAAAGAGCAGAATAAAGTTCGACCGGGTGGTCGGCTTCCGAGAGAGTGAATTCGGGTACTGCGGCACTGAACTGAAGTTGCAGGCGTTGCAGCAGAATGGGATGGTAGATGCTGCCTTCGGCGCGGTTCCAACTGAGAATTCCGTCTCCCAGAACCAGCTCGACGCGCTCGGCTTCGCGGTCGATGCGGCCATAGAGCGCGTACAGGGTCTCGAAGATTTTCATCGCCGCGCGAGCAGGCTTTTCGTTCTTGGCCCATTCTTCGCGCACCACTTTCCAACGCCGCAATGCCGCGAGCCTTGCCGGGTCGTCCTCGAAATTGGCAACGCGGGTTTCGCCCTCTTGATCCGATTCGTTCCGGGAAGCGCTGATGGAAGGCTCTTTTGATGGATCGTCCCATCCGGCCTCCAGCCATGCGGCAATTCCGTAGGGAGGTTCGGGAGGAGAAGTCAGCTCCGGGCGCTGCACCTTGAGAACGAATCCGCCGGCGCTCGCGTCGCCATTCTGAGAGTCCGTGGCTTTTGTTTTTGCGGCGCTGGATTTCGATGCGCCGCGTTTGATGGAGGCATGGTTCGGGAGATCGTGCAACCAGAGGCTCCAGAGTTGTTCGCGAATCTGGCGTTTGGCCGGATTGCGGTGCTGGTTGAGCGCCTCCAGGTAGCGGAACACACGGGTGAGCTTTTCCCGCGCGACGCGGAGCTTCTCTGGATTCATGACTCTCTGCCTCTGTTCACCCGAGCGTAGAGGCTGGGCACGGCTGGTGAGACGTTCAGGATACCAGCGTCTCTCGATGACGTGTCAATAGAACCCCGAGCCAAAAAGAGTTTTGGCGCAGGCGGCGCCAACCGTAAAGCAGTGCGTGCAAGCAGCAGTTCCGCAACGAAGATTGTTAACCGACCAAACTGTTTGATTCCATTCATGTTTTAGCCGAGGTACGCTCAGAGAGCAAATTCGCATTGTGTTTTTGCTCTTGACTTTTCCTTTTATCTTGTATATATAGCATGTATAAG